>ERZ1673698.42-NODE-42-length-213741-cov-16.490570_pt1 | contig 213741 bp, 186 predicted proteins | sample MGYA00580228_ERZ1673698 | MGnify/ENA primary metagenome ERZ1673698 (study PRJEB41218, sample SAMN15661768) | gut metagenome | host: Homo sapiens | place: Canada: London | collected 2015-08-20/2019-03-30 | study: EMG produced TPA metagenomics assembly of... | reverse complement strand
TGTACGATGCTCCTAATGCGGTAGAGGAATTGAAACAGCCGAGGAAGCATCCGACGGCAGAGAAAGTGGAAGCCATAAAGGATGCGTTGAAGCATTTTGAGGTTATCTGATTAATAGATATGCTGTGTTTCAGGAGGTACAATCTGATGCTGAATATTGATGAAAATCAATTAAAATTATTGTTAGAGAAGAAACGAAAAATGCTTGAACAGAAAAAATATGATGGAATAGGAGAGATTATTTCTAGTATATCTCTAATGATTACTTTAGTACTTTCAGATTTTAGTCAATTAACAATTATAAAGCCGTTATATTTTAAAATTATTGCATGGGGTATTTCGATTGTTATATTGACATATGGAATTTATACATTTATAAAGAGTATAAAAATCTATTCTGTAGATCAACTGTATAGTGAAATAGCAGATATTGATCCAAAGATAGAGCATCCATTTAATATTGTTGTGATAAGAGATAGCTGTGAAAATGGAAAGTATTTGGTGTTTAAAAGTACAAGATGGAACTGTTGGCTATTCCCAAACTATCATTGTTTAAATGAGATTTTTAGTAAAGCGAAAGAATTGAGATATATAACGAAGTGCATAAAAAGAGATTTAAAAATATCAGAAGAAATAGAGTTTAAGTATATAGGAAATAATATAAGTGAGAAATATTCTGTGGGAGATAAAGTGAGAAAAAAATATAATTTTCATTACTTTCAAGCAACGAATATTGCGATTGATTTTAATAATAAACGAACATTTCATTGTAATGGGAAAAAGTATTGTTGGAAGACTTTGGATCAAATGTATTCTGATAAAAATATTATAAAAAAGAATAAGGATGTATTGGATTATGTTCGGCGGATGTGTGACATTAGTTAAGTTCTATGATTTATGTTTATTAAAAGCTAAATTTGGCTTCAAGGTACATATTACATATATAGCAGAGGTAAAGAGAGGATTGGGGATGCCGATGTATGATGCACCTAATGCGGTAGAAGAATTGGCACAGTCGAGAAAGCATCCGACGGTGGAGAAGGTAGAAGCGAAAAAGGATGCATTGAAATTTTTTGATATAGCGATTAATTGTAATTAACAGTTAAATTATATATTGGATGCTTCTTTAGAAATTCAAAAATTTAGAGATAAATATTTGGAAAATAATAATTATTGAATTTGATGAATGGTAAACACATTTTAAAGGATGAGAGATGAATAAATCAATTTTTACTGAACTGGAGCATTATGGTGAAATATTAGAGAACCACTTTCATGATATGATGGATGTGGAATTTACGGTTGAAAATGGAAAATTGTATATTTTGTCTGCACGCATTGGTAAACGATCAAAGTTAGCAAATTTAAAGATTGTTATGAGTATGTTTTGTGAAGGCAAAATGAGCGTGGAAGATGTCATAAAAAAGATACCATATCAGCAGATAGAAGATTTATTAGATGAAGAAAAATTAGTTAATGCCGATGAGTTAGAATTCTTAGGAAAAGGCTTGCCTGTGAGTGGAGGGGTAGGAACTGCTACGATTTGTTTTTCAATCGATGAAGCAGAATACTTGATAAGGAAAAAAGAACAGTTTATTTTTTGTCAAATGGAACTTTCAACGGAAACGATTGAGTTAGTAAGTTCAAAATATTGTAGAGGGGTTATTACTGCTCGAGGTGGAATGACTTCCCACGCGGCAGTAGTATGTAGAGGTATTAATAAACCATGTGTGGCTGGGTTTGGTGATTTTAATAAAATGGGAGATGCTATTCATGCATCGGGCAATAGCGTAACAATTGATGGAAATAATGGAAATGTTTATGCGGGATTAGGAAAAATTGAAAAGAATACTTCGAGTGTGGAAGAAATAAAACTTCTATATGAATTGCTTCTAGTCGTTATAAAAAATAATATTATAACAACTGAAACAGTTCCTTTGATTTGGCGCTTGTGGGATGTGATTGTTTTGCATAAACGTTATAGAGGAAATGATAATACAAAGCAGATTGTGATTAAAAAAGACTATGAATATATAAGTTTTGAACCACCATTAAGGAATGAAATGGAAAAGATATTTTCAAAACTTCAATGTGTTAATAATGCTAATTTAATGATTGAAGATTTTCTGGGATTCTTATTTTCACAACTTTCAGCACAAGTGCCAATAGGAAGTCATTATTTGTATATGCGTCCGTTGCTGAATCCGATGGGTGCAATAAAGTATAACAAGGTTCATAAAAAAGTAAATTATGGCGATTCGGTAGGTATTCAACTAACGGGTGTTGAGTTTTTTAATGTTAATAGGTATGTTGATTTTTTATTGGATATTTATAGTGTAAAAATATATTTTTGTACAGAGTTTTTTGACAATGAAGAAGTAAAATCAAACAATATGTCATATTATCCCTTGAATTATCTTGATTTTACAAATCCAAATGGGGAAGGGCTAATTATCAACACTTATAATGCAAAAAATGTGGCAGTGTATATAAATGATGTATTGATTCCGACGGATAAATTGATGTATATATACCATCTGCTTCGACGAAGAAAATATTATTGGTCATGGTATGATGAAAATAATATATCCAAAAATGAGATTATGGATTATTTAAGAACAAATTCTTTTTATAAAGAAGATGATTCTAAACTTTACTTTCTTTGTGAAGAAATGAACTTGATTTATAAAGGAGAGTTGACTTTAGCTGGTAAATCATTAACAGGGAGAGAAAACATGGGAAGTAATAAAAATATTGATTATATTTTAGATGAAGTGCTTTTGCGAGGATATGATGATAAGTCAAATGAATCTAATGATTTTTTGCTTTTGATTCAGAAAAAAGAGTTTAAGGATTTAATTGCTTTAGAATTATATGAATATTATTTTTGGAATGAGCGACATGAATTTGATTTGCAATTATTGAAAGAGATTGTGGATAGTGTATGTAATTATTTCAACAGTCCAGAGGTAATGCGGCAGATTGAGGCGGGGGTTCTTCAAACTTTGCCGAGTGCAATTATTATTTCTATGGTAACCACAATTTGGTCTAAAATGAAAAAACTTAGAAACAAGAAAAATGCAATATTAGATGAAGAAAATAGTTGGATGCGAATAGAAAGAAATATTAGAAAGATAGATAAGGAATTTTCCAATCATGACTATATATTATCGGATGATATGGAACGGATATTCGAAGCAAGTCGTGAGGAGATACAACCTTTATTAAAACTGTGCGGATGTAAATGTTTTTTAAATAAAAAAAGAAGTATTTGGATTAAGGCAGGGACAAAAGAGAAACGTATAAGAGAGATATTAAAAAATAATAAGTTTAAATATAAATGAGAAAAATCTCATATGTGAATTATTCCTAATTTCAAAAATAATTTATATGAATGTAAAGTTTTAGAAGTTGAAGATGATAATACATGATTTTGTGGGAAAAGGGATACACGAGCAGTATTAGTACTGTATAAATATTGCCCATATTTCCGAAATTTTGTGGGGATATCATTTGAATTTGTACTCACGTCGAGACGGTTGTCTTGCTTTACAAGGGAGAAATCGACTCAAAGAAGGTACGGGGAGTTCTCTCCGGAGGATATGGGATATGTTGTAATTTAAAAAAGATGCCATTTATAACGAGGTCAAGGCCTATGTACAGGAGAAGTTTGGCCTGAAGGTCTCCAGTCTGTATATTTCTCAGGTCAATTGGATGTATGGCAGAATTATAATCTGTCGAAGAAGGAAAACGCCAAAGCGCCGCAGTGTCGCCGGAGAAAGAGGAAGCTATCAAAAGTGCGTTAAAGTATTTTGGAATGATATAAGACCAATCGACACACAAACAGAGCAATCTGTGCTGGTATTTAACAGGGCGGCAGAGATTGCTCTCCTTAGTTCTTTGCGTCAAATTCAAGAGCGTTTATAAAAAGTCGGGAAACGCATAATAGAGGCGGTTTTCGTCCCTATTATATGATACAATGAATTTGAGTCCTTTTCTTGATAGAGAAAGGGCAAAAAGAACTTTTCCACGCGAATTTTACAAATCCTCTTATGAAAAATTAACTGAGGAGGTTAACGATTATGAGCAATGAGCTGAATCAAAGACGGAAGTCATCGTTGCAGACTATGATGGATATTGAATGTCCACCGGCAATGCCAGAACTTGACCTTGCAAGGAGTAATGCCATAAAGATTTCTTTATCGAATCTTACTGCCCTTGGAGTTGCTTTTCAGCCGCTTACTACAGCTATTCAGACAGCTGTCAATGGTAGTGGTGGATCGGGTATCTACTTTGTCAAAACGATGGGCAAGCAGATGTTCAATGCCAACGGTAGCAGTGAATTTATCGGATCTCTGAAATCGGCTACAGGGGCAGTTGGTGGAGGTCAGGCAAGAATGACAGCACTTGCCTGCGACCCGACCATGCTGTTCATGGCAGCCGCATTGATGAATATTGAAAAAAAGCTGGATTTGATACAGCAGACGCAGGAAGAGATTCTTGAGTTTCTTGAGGAAAGGGAACGTGCAACTCTTCAAGGAAATCTGAATACTCTTGGGGACGTAATGAGCAATTTCAAGTATAACTGGGATAATGAAAAGTATAAGACTAATAAACATATCCTCGTTCAGCAGATTAAAAAAGAATCGGAAACGAGCATTATTCTATATCGTGATCAAATTGCCAAAAAACTGAAAAAGCGTTCGCTGATTCACAGCGATCAGGAAGTCAAGGCTGTCTTGAACAAGTTGCAAGCCCAGTTTAAGGACTATCAGTTGGCGCTATATCTGTATTCCTATTCCACATTTCTAGAAGTGCTGTTGCTGGGCAATTTCGGCAAAGGGTATTTAAACAGTGTCGAGCATCGCATTGCGGAGTATTCCTTCCAGTACCGTGAACTCTACACCGATTGCTACAATCTGATGGAAAGTTATTCAAAATCTTCGATTCAGGTCGGGATGCTGAACGGGTTGGCTACCGCGAGCAAATTTATGGGGAACGCTATTGCTAAAGTTCCTGTTATCAGCAAATCTCAGCTGGATGAAAATCTGATTGAAGCAAGCGGAAAATTGGGCCTTCACGGAGAGAAGCGCGCTACGGGTGCCTTAGAGCGTTTTATAAGCACACGGTCAAACGTAACACAACCATTTATTGAGAATATTCGAGTAGTCAATGCTCTTTATAATAAACCAGTTGCTTATCTGATTGATGGAGAAAATATATATGTGCAGCAAAGCGCTGGCGACTAAAGCGGCATTGTAAAAGTTAAAGCGTTCCTTTCGATAAAAGAAATTATTAAATGGAAAGGTGTATAGTGAATACCAAAGCAGGGTAGAGAAATTACAAAAAGTATTAAGCAGTTTCTAAAAACGGTTGCCTTGCTTTCCAGGGGCTAAAGCGACTCGAAGAAAGTGCGTGTGGAGTTTTCGCTGGAGGATATGGATATGTTATGATTAAAAAAGACGCCATCTATGATAAGATCAAATCCTATGTGCAGGAGAATACGGCTTGGATGTATGGCAGAATTAAGATCTTCGAAAAAGGAAAACACTAATCCTTTTATGCGAGCGCTCTCAGAATAATCACTCAAGGGGGTTAAGATGGAGAAATTAACAATAATTCCGATTTACAATTAAAAAACAAATAAAGAATAGAGGGTGTTGTATATGACTGAGTATTTTGATATATGCGGAACACGCATTGCTATTTCCGCAATTAAGGACTTCCGGACGATCAAAGTGGAATTTATTTTTCGGCCTGTGTTTCGTGAATCCAAGAAGTTATTAATGTCGGCAATTGCTGGAAAGAAATATGAATTTGCCTATATGGAGCCTTATGCTGCAATTATTGGACAACAGGGGCATAAGTCTGAGCTAGGCGAATATAAGGCAAAAACTTTCAAAGAAGCATTGGGAAAAGACATTAGCGGTGCAGTCATTTATACGATTGCGGATAAATTGAAATTAAAAGCTTTTAAACGGCAGAAGTATCAATGCGTCAATCTTGCAGGGAGGGCATTTACGACGTATTTAGATGATATTCCAGCTAAGATGATATGGGTTGATGGGAGAACAGCGGAAGTCTATAAAGAGGACAAACTATATACTATATTAAATGAAATAACTACCCCTGGTGTTGAATACATTACAGCACTTGTTATCAAAGCAAATGGTGTATTTTGTTTCTACGGCAATGGGGTACAAGTTGAAGATGCAAATTGTGAATTCGAGAGACTGAAACGAGAACAGGAAGTGTTTGTGAATGAGAAGAGACGAAAGAAAATTGAAAGTTCAGAAAAAAAGGCATTGCCACTTTTTCCTGCATTCCGCCTTTCAGGAAAGACTATGGCGAAAAAAGAGGATGACTATTCAGAGTAGAGTATTAACCAGCAGCGTAAGTGGCTTTATCTAAAAACTTAAATAAATAGGAGGTGCCTTATGTGTGTACAAGATAGCGAAAAGGCACTGCATAATGCTGTTGCCGCAGCCAAACAGTATGTTAAATTAAAAAAAGAATGCCGTGACAGACACGAGGCTTTTATTGGCGTGTCTGTTAATGGGCAAGACAAACATGGAGTGAAAAAAGTGTTTGTAGATGTAACAGATGAAAATGTGAAAATAATTATAGAAGATCTTCATACTCTCTGTAGCCATAATACAAACATATTCACACCTATCAGCGATGATATTTCAATTATCAATAATACATTACAAATCAAACCCAAAGATTCGTTATTTGGTTTGTCGGTCATAGAGATAACTGCAAAATGACAATTTTTCCATAATTGATACTAGCAATGCCTTCTATAATAAAAAATTTTAATAAGCCACTTATCAATTCCGCCATTGTGCTTTCTGCCTGGGCAGAGGAGCAATTGGTTGGATGCGTTAGAGTGCTCAGTGATCAGATGTTTCGGTCAGTTATTGATGATCTGGCGGCTCTGCCGGAGTTTTAGGGCCGGGGGACCGGGCGGGAATTGATACAAGATGCAGGGCGGTTTTCCCTGATTCAGAGTGGCTGGTAGAAAGGAAAACAACGGCGGAGTTTTTATATGAAACTTGGGTTTCAACCAAATCAGGAGGTCTTTTTAAGCTGGAAGCAACGCAGGAAGAATCCTGAATCGACTATGGGCCGTTCGGTAATAACCGGGCAGGAAAAAAGCGTATCGTAATGAGGTGCATGTCATGGATCCCGTGTCTGAACTGAAAATCATCGCCCGCATCCGCAGCGATTTCCCTTCCAAATTCGGCATCCCACGCCAGAGCGGGCTGGTGGAGGAGCTAAAGGCTGAACTTGTTTTTGAGCCGGAATACCGCAATCCGGAAGCGCTGCGGGGGATAGAGGGCTTTTCGCATATCTGGCTCATCTGGCTGTTTTCTGAAGCAGTGCGGGCGAGCTGGTCGCCCACCGTGCGTCCCCCTCGCCTGGGCGGGAATACGCGCATGGGCGTGTTTGCAACCCGCTCCCCGTTCCGCCCAAACCCAATTGGGCTCTCTGCCGTCCGGCTGGACGGTATCCGGCGGGATGAAACGCTAGGGCAGGTGCTGCTGGTTTCGGGCGCGGACTTGATGGATGGTACGCCGATTCTGGATATCAAACCCTATCTCCCCTTTGCAGATAGCTATCCACAGGCCAGCGGCGGGTTTACCGGGCAAAAAATAGACGGGCCCCTCAAAGTGGAAGTTTCGCAACCACTGTTGGCGCAAGTGCCAAAGGAGCACAGACAGGCGCTGCTGGGTGTGTTGGCGCAGGATCCGCGGCCGTCGTATCATACCGATCCCCAGAGAGTTTACGGCATGGAATTTGCCGGGCTCGAGGTGAGATTCAGCGTGCAGAATGATGTATTGACTGTGTTGACGATAAAACCGAATGAAAAGAAGGGGCTTTTCGGCTCCATGAGGCAAGAGAGGGTTTGAAAATGGGAGACAAGCAGATCAAAGGGAATCGAAACGGAACGTTCAGCTCCTCGCTGGGCTTTGTGATTGCCTGCGTCGGCTCGGCAGTCGGGCTCGGGAATATCTGGATGTTTCCCTATCGAGTCGGGCAGTACGGAGGTGCGGCGTTTTTAATTCCCTATCTTCTGTTTACGTTCCTGTTCGGCTGGGTGGGGCTTTCGGGCGAGTTTGCAATCGGCCGGCTGGCCCGCACGGGGACGATTGGCTCTTACGAATACTGCTTCGCGCGCAGGGGGAGAAAGAAGCTCGGCGCGGCTCTGAGCTGGATTCCGCTGCTTGGGTCGCTTGGCATTGCCATCGGCTACGCGGTGATCCTCGGTTGGGTGCTGCGCAGCCTGGCAGGCTCCGTTACGGGCGAGCTGCTCACTGCGGACGTGGAAGCCTTTTTTCACCAGGCTTCGGGCAGCTTCGGAAGCGTGCCCTGGCATGTGGCGATCGTTGTGCTGGTGGGCCTTGTGCTGATGTTCGGCGTAACGAAGGGGATCGAAAAGGTGAGCAAGGTGCTTATGCCGCTGTTTTTTGGGCTGTTCCTGATCTTGGCGGTGTGGGTCGCATTCCTGCCTGGCGCGGCAGAGGGCTACAAATTCCTCTTTGTTCCGGAATGGAGGGCGCTGCTGCGGGTGGATACCTGGGTGATGGCGATGGGGCAAGCGTTTTTCTCTCTCTCAATCACCGGCTCCGGCATGATCGTCTACGGGGCGTATTTGGGGAAAGAGGCGGATATCCCGCGGGCCTCCCTGCGCACGGCATTGTTCGACACACTTGCGGCGCTGCTTTCCGGCCTTGCGATTATGCCCGCCGTATTCGCCTATGGCGTGGATGTCACCCGTGGGCCGTCGCTGATGTTCATCGCGCTGCCGACGGTGTTCCAAAGGATGCCGTTCGGCAGGGCTTTTGCCGTGTTCTTTTTTATTTCGGTGGCATTCGCGGGGATTACCTCGCTGATCAATATGTTTGAGGCCGTCACGGAAAGCTGGCAGAGCCATTTCGGCCTTGGGCGGAAAACGGCGGTGCTCATCTGCTCTGCGATCACGCTCGCAGCCGGACTCTTTTTGGAGGCGGAGCCGCGTGTGGGCAGTTGGCTTGATTTCATCACGATTGTGGTGGTGCCTATCGGGGCAGTTCTGGGCGCGGTTTCGATCTATTATGTGCTGGGTTGGGATAACATTCGTAGGGAGCTGGATGAGGGGCGGAAAAAGCCGGTTTCGCGGGCCTTTGGGCAAACGGCGAAGCTTGTCTACGTGCCGCTGACCGTCTTGATTTTAATCCTGGGGTTTATCTATAAAGGCATTGGCTAAAAAAGGAACAGGAAAGGGGATGGGGCTATGGGCCCGCTTGATCTTTTGTGTGATGGGATGATTGCCTATTATGAGGGCGACCCCCAACGCATTCAGCATTTTCTCAAGGTGCACAGCCTTGCGCGGCTGATTGCCGTATCGGAAGGGATCGACGCGCACACGCGCTTTATCGTGGAGGCGGCGGCCTATGCGCATGATGTTGGCCTCCAACCTGCACAGGCGAAAGCAATGCTGGAAGAGCTCTATTTTCCACAGGACGTGATTGACCGCGTGGCTTTTCTTGTCGGAAGTCATCAGACGGATACCGGGATTGACGGGGTGGATTTCCAGATTCTTATGGAGGCAGATTGCCTTGTGAACCTCTGTGAGGAAGGGGCAAGTGAAAGCGCTGTGTGGAGCGCTGCCCGCAGAATTTTTCGCACGGAATCCGGCAAGCGATTGTGCAGGTTGATGTTTGGCAGGAAGAACGATTGATGGAATACGGGAAGGGGTATTTTGATGCGTCTATTATTCAAACAGCGTTTTCTCTCTTGGTTTGACAGCTTCGATATCTACGATGAGGCGGGCAACACCGTATTCACTGTGGAGGGCCGTTTGGCTTGGGGCCATAAGCTGGAGATTATGGATATGGCGGGGAACCACATCGGCACCGTGCGTGAGGAGGTGCTGACCTTCCTGCCACGGTTTGCGCTGTATCTTGGGGATCAGTACATGGGGCAGATCAAAAAGGAGTTCACCTTTTTCAAGCCCCGCTTTACGCTTGACTGCGGCGGCTGGCAGGTAGAGGGCGACTGGCTTGAGTGGGATTATCGCGTGACCGACCATGCCGGCCGGCTGGTGATGACGGCGCAGAAGGAGCTGCTGCGCTGGACGGATACCTACACCATTGATATCGCGCAGCCGGAGGATGTGCTTTTGTGCCTGATGATCGTGCTGGCCATTGATGCGGCAAAATGCTCGAGTGGGAATTAACGGAGGGAATGAGATGATCCGGGCGGTTGTTTTTGATATGGACGGCCTGATGTTTGACACAGAGCGGCTCTGTGCTCTTGCCTGGGATGAGGCGGGGCGGCAGCTCGGCATCGGCCCGGCGGGTTACATGAACCGGAAAACGCTGGGGCTTGCCCTGCCCATGGCGCGCAAGATCTGGCGGGAGACCTTTGGGGAAAAGGTCGATTTTGATCAGCTCGACCGCCTGACCCGCGCTTTTTTTGACCGTTATTATGCGAAACACGGCGTGCCAGTCAAGCCCGGGCTGCACGAACTGCTTGCATACTTAAAGGAAAGGCATTATAAAACAGCGGTTGCCTCCTCAACCCGGGAGAATGAGGTGAAACGCTGCTTAGAAAGCGCGGGCGTAGAAGCCTGTTTTGACGCGGTGATCGGCGGGGACCGGCTCCGCGCCTCCAAGCCCGCGCCGGATATCTACCTTATGGCCTGCGCGGAGTTGGGGGAGCGTCCGGAGGACTGCATGGCGCTGGAGGATTCACGCAACGGCATCCTTTCCGCCAGCCGTGCGGGGCTAAAAGCAGTGATGATCCCTGACCAGTGGCAGCCGGACGCGGCGACGCAGGCGCTACTGTATGCGCAGTGCGAACGGCTCGATGAGGTGATCGCACTTTTGAGGGAGGAACGGGCCATATGAAAACACTCTATGTTTCCGATCTGGATGGGACGCTTCTAAACCGGGAGCCACGGTTGAGTGCATATACGGCGGAAACGCTCAACCTCCTGATCGAAGAAGGCCTCCCCTTCACCTATGCAACGGCGCGCAGCGTGCACTCCGCCCGTATTGTGGCGGCGGGGCTGCAAACGAGGCTTCCGGTTATCACCTACAACGGCGTATTTTTGCAGGATGCGCAAACGGGGAAAGTTCTTTCCCGCACTGTTTTTTCACCGGAGGAGGTCGAAAACCTGGCCGGGCATCTATCGCGTCATCCGGTGAGCGCCCTTGCGTATGCGCTGTTGGATGGCGAGGAGCGCGTTTCGTGGCTGCCGGAGCGGGAGAACGAGGGCGTGCGGTATTATCTCAGCTGCCGGAAAGGGGACAAGCGCTTCCGCGCGGTGAGTGCGGAACCGGCGCTTTATCAGGGCGAGGTGTTTTACATCACCTGTATCGGGGAGCAGGATGCGCTTTCGCCGCTTTACAATGCGGTGCGGGGAGACACGCGCTTTTCTGTAACGTTCCAGCAGGAGCTTTACCGGGAGGAATACTGGCTGGAGATCATGCCGGCAAGGGCTACCAAGGCGCATGGCATCCGCAAGCTTTGCGCGCTGCTGGGGTTTGACCGAGTGGTGTCCTTCGGCGACGCGATCAACGATCTTAGGATGTTCGAATGCTCAGATGAATGTTATGCGGTGGAAAACGCCGTGCCGGAATTAAAAGCGGCCGCAACCGGGGTGATCAAAAGCAATGAAGCGGACGGCGTGGCGCAATGGCTGGCGGGAAATTGGAGAGCCCAAAAGTAGGAGAGGCAGCTGAGAGATGGGATTATATCAGCTTCGGGAAATCGGAAGGGAAGCCCTCCCGGCCTGTGAGCGTGCGATCCGGGAGGGGGTTGGAACAGTCGCAAAGTCGTTGAGGAATTCGGACTGACGGCGGAGAACTGCCCCTCCAACGGCGCATTTGTGACGTTGCCTAAGTGGCACGCCTTTTTCAGTTGAAGGAATCATTTGACCAAAAAGCGAGCAAAGACATTTATCAATTTTTGCTGAGAGGAGCAAACGTATGATTTTATCCGGCAGGGCGATCCAAAAACACATCGGCTCTGATATCATCATCGAGCCGTATGACCCAAAGCGCGTTAACCCCAACAGCTATAACCTTTCGCTGCATAACGAGCTGTTGGTGTATACCGGCAATACGCTGGATATGAAACAGGCCAACCCCACTGAGTGCATCGTCATACCGGAGGAAGGGCTTGTGCTCGAGCCGAACCGGCTGTATCTCGGCCGCACGAACGAATATACCAAAACAGAGCGCTATGTACCCATGCTGGAGGGGCGCTCCTCCACGGGACGACTGGGCCTGTTTATCCACGTGACGGCCGGGTTCGGAGATATCGGCTTTGCGGGCTATTGGACGCTGGAGATTTTCTGCATCCAGCCGGTGCGTATTTACCCGGATGTGGAGATCTGCCAGATTTATTACCACGATATCGGCGGGGATTTCGACCTGTATGCAAGCGGGAAATACCAGAACAATACGGGCATTCAGCCGAGCCTGATGTACCGGGATTTTGAAAAGGATGAATGATGAGATGAAAATCGTTGCGGCAACAGATCACACGAAACGCTCCGCCGCTGCTGGCCTGGCGTTAAAGCTTTGGCCGGAGCATACAAGAAGCGAGATGGAAGCTGATTTGAAGGAGCATTGTCAGGCGGGTGGCGTCGTTTTTTTAGCGCAGGAAGAGAACGGCTTGATCGGGTTCGCTCAGTGCGGCCTGCGGCACGACTATGTGGAGGGGGCGTACACCAGCCCGGTCGGCTATCTGGAGGGCATCTATGTGGAACCTGCGTTTCGGCGGTGTGGCGTGGCGGCGGAGCTGGTGCGCGCCTGTGAAGCCTGGGCGCGGGCGCGGGGCTGCTCGGAATTCGCGAGCGACACAGAGGCGGAAAATGTGAGGAGCATCCATTTTCACTTAAGCGTAGGGTTTCAGGAAGCAAATCGTGTGGTCTGTTTTTTGAAGAGGCTGGATGAAAAGAAGAATGAAGTAGGATAAAAAAGGAATTATCCAGATAAAAAGAATTCTAGCGATAAAATCGCCGTTTTTCAGCATAGATTGCTGGGGGACGGCGGTTTTTTTTGAAATGTCTGCGGCGTTTCAACCGATACAACTTAAAAAGAATGCATAAAAAGTAAAGTGGTCTGTAAATATTCTCACCCAAACGCCTTGATTTTTATGAGCAATATTGATATAGTTGAATCATTGTACGAAAGAGAGGAGGAAATTTGCAAATTTATGTTCAAAATATCCGGTTTTTTTGACGAGGTCAGCCCGAAGCTCGAGGAGCAGCTTGCAGCAATGCAAACGCTGGGGATGCGTTACCTGTGCCCGCGCAATGTCAATGGTAAAAATATTGCGCAATATTCTTTGCAGTCATTTCGGCAGGATGTGAAACCGGCCTTGCTCAAGCAGGGCGTCCAGCTCTCTTCCATCGGCTCTCCGATCGGGAAAATCGACTTGACGGACGAAAAAGCCTATCAGGCACAGCTGAAACAGCTGAGGGAGCTGCTTGCAATCGCGCAGGAGATGGAATGCGCATATATCCGCGTGTTCTCCTTTTTTACCGCAAAGGCTGCGGGGGAGGATCGTCTGCTGGAGCGCGTGGCGGAAAAGGTGAACGGCTTCCTGAAGCTGGCGGAGGGCAGCGGCGTCACCCTGATCCATGAGAATGAAAAGAGGATTTACGGGGATACCCCGGAGAAAGCCCGCGCGCTTTATAACACCCTGAACCATCCGGGGTTCGCTCTGTGCTATGACGCCTCCAACTACATCCAGTGCGGCGTGGATTCGTGGGAAGCGCACCGGCAGACCAAACGGTATACCGTCTATTACCATATGAAGGATTGCGCGGAGGGGATCGAGGTTCCATTGGGAACAGGGGAGGGGCGGATTCCGGAGCTGTTAGCGGATCTGAATGCCTCCGGCTATGGCGGCTTCTTGACGCTGGAGCCACACACGCTGCAATATGCGCTGCTGAAAAGGGCGTTCCGCCTGCTCCCCTTTGCCACCAACACCAGAAGGGGGCGTGTGTTCCGGCAAATTGACCGGGAGATGGGCGTTAAGGGATTGCAACCTGTCAGCAGGGCGCAGGTTTTTGCGTGGCAGCATCAAAATTTGGTATCCATGCTTGAGGAGATCGGAGGGCAATATGAATAAGGTCAGATATGGAATTGTCGGGATCGGCAAAATGGGCGGCACGCATGCAAAGAAGCTCAAACAGGGGCTGGATCAGAACGGGGAACTGGCCGCCGTGTGCGATCTTTCGGAGGAACGGCTCGCGTGGGCGGAGCAGGCGCTGCCCGGCGTGCGGCGCTTCGCGGATTACCGGGAGCTGCTCGCATGCGGGGAGGTGGATGCGGTCGTCGTCGCAACGCCGCACTACGACCATCCGGGCATTGCCATGGAGGCGCTGGAGGCAGGGAAGCATGTGCTCATTGAAAAGCCGGCCGGTGTTTATACAAGCGCTGTGCGGGCGCTCAACGAGCTTGCGCGGCAAAAACAGGGGCAGGTATTCGGGATTATGTACAACCAGCGCACCAACCCGCTTTACCGGGAGGCGAAACGAATCATTGACAGCGGCGGACTGGGCGAGCTTAAGCGGATCAATTGGGTGATCACCAACTGGTACCGCCCACAGGCCTATTATGATCAGGGCGGCTGGCGCGGCACGTGGAGCGGCGAGGGCGGCGGCGTATTGATCAACCAGTGCCCGCATCAGCTTGACCTGTTCCAGTGGCTGGGCGGAATGCCGATAAAGGTCCGCGGTTATGCCAAAACGGGCATGCATCGCAGAATCAACGTGGAAAACGACGTTACGTTTTATACGGAATATGAAAACGGCGCGAGCGGCGTTTTCGTCACCTCCACACACGACTATCCGGGCACAAACCGGCTGGAGATTTCCGGCGACGGCGGCCGAATTGTTATTGAACAAAATTTATTAAAGGAAAAGATGACGTTTTGTAAGCTGAAGGTATTGGAAAGTGATTTTAATAGGCAGAATGAGAAATTTATGCCTCAGATTCCACATACTGTCGTACGGAAAACAACAGGGAGCCTTACCAATGCGGTCCGTTTGGGGCTGATTGGGCAGCATATGAACATCTTCCGTAATTTCAGCCGCGCGGTGTTGCATGGGGAGCCGCTGATCGCGCCGGGCGCGGAGGGCATCCGCGGCCTCGCGCTGTCAAACGCGGTCTATCTATCCAGCTGGCTGGATCAGGAGATCACCCTCCCGCTGGATGAGGCGCTGTTTGCGTCAGAACTGGAGAAACGGGCCGCTGCGGAGCGGGCGACACGGGCATAAGGCTGCCGCGCCAAACCGTATCAGTTTTTGTTCGAAAGAAGGAGGAGGGTCAAAACGATGAACCGGTTAACCACCGCCGCTCCGGCGAGCAAAGCGGATCGCCCTTTCGGCATGCGCGATAAGATCGGGTATGCGCTGGGCGATTTTGGCTGCCAGATGAGCTTTGCGCTCATCACCGCATATCTGGCCGACTTTTATACGCAGTATATCGGATTAACCGAGGCAACCTGGGCAATCATCATCATTTTCCTGAAAATATGGGATGCGGTCAACGACCCGATTATGGGCGGGATTATGGACAGCAGGCGCATCAGCGCAAAAAGCAAGTATAAACCGTGGATTCGCATCGGCTCCTTTGGGCTGATCGTCTCCGGCGCGCTGGCATTCCTGCCGATCCCGCACGCATCGTATGCCATGCGTGTGATTGTATGCGTGGTTACCTACCTCGCGTGGGATATTTTCTATACACTGGTCAATGTGCCGTATGGCACGCTGAATTCCGCGATCTCCGCAGACCCTAACGAACGCACGCAGCTTTCCACCTACCGAAGCATCGGCGCTGGCGCCGGGGGTCTGGTGACGCTGCTGCTTCCATTTTTTGTATATGAGAACAATACTCTCATCGGGGAGCGCTTTGTCTGGATCGGGCTTATCATGGGGGCAGTTGCATTTGTTGCATATCATTTTTGCCTGAAAATGACGACCGAGCGCTTCCAGGTAGAGCAACCTGCGGTGACCTACCATTATTTCAGGACGCTCAAACGGATTTTGAAAAACCGCCCGTTGCTTGCTCTGTGCATTGCATCCTTTGCCCTGCTCGTTTTTTATACCTCGAATGTGCAGACCACAAAATGGGTCTATCAGATTTATTTTCAAAACACGCAGCTGCTCACCGTCGCCAACCTGATCGGATCCATTTCCTCTGTGGTGATGATCCCCTTCGTCGGAAAAATCGTCCGCAGGTTTGGCAAAAAGCTGGCGGTGTCGGTTCCGCTGCTCATTAGTATCGTTTTCGGCTCCGTGTTTTTGTTTATCCCAATGCCCCGCAATGGGATGCTCGGACCCGCGCTATATATGGTATGTCTGATTGTGCTCCAATTCGGCGGGGCGCTCTTCCAACTGGTTTGTTGGGCCATGGTAGCGGATTGCACCGATTACCAGCAGCTCCAAACCGGCTACCGGGAAGAAGGGTCTGTTTACGCATTTTACTCCCTGTTTCGGAAGCTTGCGCAGGGGGTGGGAGCCTCTTTGATCATTCTTTCTATGACATGGGTCGGATATGAGGCGAAGCTGGGCGCAAACCAGCTCCCGGGTGTGGGGGAGCGGATGAAAAACATGGCGATCCTTTTGATGCTGCTGGGAGCCGTGATCATGGCGGTCGCCCTGCTGCTAGTCTATAACATTGACAAACAAAAGGAGCATGCCATGAAGGCTGCGCTCGGCGGCGAGCCGGAAGGGCTGGATATCGCTCAGGCGTTGCAAGTTAACGGAGACTGATCTGCAAGCTAATAAAGAAGAAAACGCCTCCTGTCCGCACAATCTGGAGCGGTGCACCAATCTGCGGGCAGGAGGCGTTTCTTTCTCCATGCGACGGGCTTTATGCCGCAATGAAATCCAGAATTTTCATATGGTCAAGATAGAAATTACGCAGCCAGTCGGCGTCCCCGCTGAGCAGGCCGCCCATAAAGGCCATGTGGTCGCGGCCTTCCACAACGGGCATCACGTTCCATATGCCGGGCTGGATACTGCCGCTATCGTAATTCATGCCGGGCTCCGAAAGTGGGCGCAGAGCGGAGATGGTGTTGACAAGCCCGTCGTTTTGCCGCCATTCGGCGTTGATCTCCAAGCCGAATGAGGTGGTATAGGGCTCCGCCTTCCGGCCGATCAGGAAAGATGGGGCCTTGAATATCGTCTCCATCGAGGAAATGGGCACCCAGTTGCCTTTGCCGTCCGCTTGCGTTGCGCAGGCGGCATAGGAGAAATAATAGATGCCTGGCTGCACTTTGATCTGGCAATTGAGGTCATATGCGCCGCGCAGCGAGAGGTCGTAGCCGGCATGATCGCGGCTGGAGGTGAAATTCAGCATTTCGGACAGCCGGGCGACGTTGAAGGCATAGGAGCCGGGCAAGGTGGTGAGCCCAAACTGGCTCAGCTGAAAGTCATACATCCCGTTGACAACGGGCAGGTTGCCGATTGCTCCCGCCAGCGTTGTAAGCGGCAGGTAGATGGCGCCGGTCGCGTCATCCTCCCGCATGGCGCCATCCATGGTGGTGCCGTTATGAGGCGCGGCCAGCGTGGTCACGCTGTAAATCCAGCTGTCCATTCCTCCACGGAAGAAGGGAGAAACATCCGTTGGGGAGGCATCGATTTCCTCCTGAATGCCTTCACATGCGATCTGTGTGAAAAGCCGCACCGTAGCTCCGCCAAAGCTGTGGCCAAAGAGGTGAATTCTTTTCTCCGGCCCCCAGCCGGAGAAAAGAGGCTGTGCATATGTTTTGCCATAGCGGTCGTGATTATGAGCAGCAGAGTGCGCTGCGCCGTAATCCACCGTTGTTCCCGTCAGCTGTGCATAAAGCTCACAGGCACGGTCCCATGCGCTGGAAATCGGCCCAACGGAAGCCGCATAGCAGTCATAGCCTTCCGATTCCAGGTAGGCTAGTAAGCTGCCGGTCGTCATGCCCCAGTATGGGGCAACCTCATTGACCGTGTCGTAATTACCCCAGCCGCCCAGACCGTGGACGAATACACAGGGCGTGTCTGTCTGCGGCTGTGGAGTTCCCTTTGCGGGAAACCCGAACAGTGCCAGAAGCAGTTGTATGATGGTGAGCAGTGCCGCTGAAATTTGCTGTAACATGCAAATCCCTCCCCTTTCTTCGTAAATTCTTGTTTTGAATCATATCGGAATTCTGATATGATATAAAAGTATAGCATAAAAGGAAAACTTTTCAAGCGATTTGTTGAATATTCAATCAACAATAATATAAAGGGGAGAGATCAGATGAGGGATGCGCAGCAGCAGGCAGCAGATTTTGCGCGGGAACATGGCCTTTCGCTTTCCGCGCAGGGGAGGTTTATCGATCTCGTTTCGGAAATTGGTGAATTGGGAAAGGAAATACTGAAGGCAACCGGCTATGAGACGGAGCCATTTACCAACCATAAGGAGATTACGCAGGAGATGGGCGACTGCCTGTTTTCTATCCTGTGTCTGTGCAGCTGCCTGGGGCTGGATGCACAGGATGCGTTGGAACTGGCGCTGCAAAAATATGAGGAGCGGTTTGTAGAAAAAGGTCATGTCGGCTCCGGAAAAACGATTTAAGAACGGGAAGCGATGATAAATGGAACTTGAAATCAGAGAATATTGTGAGGCGGATCTACCTGGGATGGCCGAGATTTGGAATGCGATTGTGGAGCAAGGCGACAGCTTCCCGCAGGAGGAGCGGATGGCGCTTAACCGGGCGCGCGCCTTTTTTCAGCAGCAGACGTTTTCAGGCGTGGCTGTGGATGAAACCGGGGCGCTGCAAGGGCTTTATATTCTGCACCCCAACAACGTGGGCCGATGTGCCCACATAGCGAACGCCTCCTACGGTGTGCGCCCTGGCTGCCGGGGCTACGGTGTAGGGGAAAGGCTGGTGAGGCATTCGCTGAAGATGTGCGCCCGGTTTGGTTTTCGCGGGCTACAGTTTAACGCCGTAGTCTGCACGAACAGAGCGGCGATTCATCTTTATGAAAAGCTTGGCTTTACCAGGCTCGGCGTTACGCCGGAAGGGTACCGGATGAAGGATGGGAGCTTTCAGGATCTGTGGCTATTTTATAAGCGTGTTACTTAACGAAAAAAAGCCGTTGGGGCGCCATCTGTAAGGAAGGCGCCCCAACGGCTTTTTATCAGATTCTTTTTTCGGTTTGTGTGATCATAATCTGATGCTCGTTATACTTGTGGATATCAATCTATTTTAGAAAAAAGTATAGAGATGTCCCTAGGGATAATTTTTACACCGATATCTTGTTCTTCCCATTTAAGTTCGACGCCGAGCCATTCCGATACCTTTGATGAAGAGAAAGGTAAAAAGGGATGCAGCAGAATGGCGATATTGGCAATTAAATACGCACAATGACTGATCGTGTTTCTGCATTCTTTGAGATTGCTGGCCCTTGTTTTCCACGGCTGTTTGGCATCATAATAGGCGTTACCAAATCGAACAACTTCAAATATTTCTTCAAGAGCCTCACGAAAGGTACCTTTTTCTATTTTTGTTCCAACGGATTTGTACAACAGCCGTATTCGCTTTTTAATATTAGCATCAATAATTGCAGGCGTAACTTGACAATCAAGAAACTTAACAGCAAAGGCAAGTGTACGGTTGACCAAGTTTCCCCAAGCGCCAACCAGCTCTGAGTTGTTTTGCTTTTTGAATTCTCTCCAAGAGAAATCAGTGTCTCGTTTTTCAGGTCCATTGGCAATAAAGAAATACCTTATTGCATCCGGATTGTATTCCTCTGCAAGATCCTTAGCCCAGACAGCCCAGTTTTGACTGGTGGAGATTTTTCTTCCCTCAAGTGTCATATATTCGCTTGAGATAATGTTATCCGGCAAATGCAGTCCGTCTCCGTGAGCTAACAAAAGTGAAGGCAAAATGATCGTATGAAAAGGTATATTGTCTTTGCCGTGTACATAGTAGTGACGGCTTTCTGTTCCATACGCTTCTTTGAAATCAATTCCTCTTTCTTCACAAAGAACAAATGTGGCTGACAAATAACCTAGAACATTCTCTGCCCATATATAGATTTTCTTATCCTCGTATCCGCGCTTGGGAACATCAATACCCCAATCAAGATCACGTGTTATCGCACGATCTCGGAGTCCTTCAGCAATATATCTTTTTGTAAATGCAATAGCGTTTTTGCGCCAATACGGATGGGCATCGAGAAACTCACAGAGCTCATTTTTTAGTTTTGATATTTGTAAAAATAATTGTGTTGTTTCTCCGAAAGATAGTGGCGCACCACAATCCGCACATTTTGCATTAATAACAGTATCCGCGTCTAGAACTTCTCCGCAGGTATCACACTGGTCCCCGCGAGTAACAGAACCGCACGCAGGACAAATCCCGACAATCAGTCTATCTGTGAGTACCTTTTTACATGCAGGACAGAAAGCCTGTTTGACTGTTCGTTCTTCTATATAATCACTGTTATATAGCCTCTTGTGAAATTTTGAAACAAATTCTTTATGTCTCGGATCTGACGTCTTGGTATATAGATCATACGAAAAACCGAGTTTCTTGAATACGTCGCAGAATTCCTTGTGATAATGCTCGCTAATTACTTCCGGCGTTGAATTTTCTTGCTTTGCTCTGATGGTAATCGGTGTACCATGGCAATCGCTACCGGATACATAAAACACGCAGTTGCCCTTGGCCCTGAAATAACGGGCTAGAACATCTCCCGGAAGAAGAGCTGCTATGTGCCCTATGTGGAGCGAACCATTTGCATATGGCCATGCTCCTCCTACAATGATGTTTTCCATAGTTCGTACCTCATTTCTTATAGTTGTAACACTTAGTTGTTATGCAGATAAATCTGCAAATAAAAAACGCTCTCACCCCCATACATAGTACAAGGGACGAGAGCGAAAAACTCACGTGTTACCACCCTAATTCACTTGTTTCTCACGATAACAAGCCTTATCAAGTTCGGATAGGAAATGATCTATCGAAACTTTATCGCTATTACGGGCGATCCCGGCGTAGCCTAACCCAAGGGCTCGGTACGCAGCTCGGAGACCATGTTCAGCAAAATCCACTTCACCCATTCACAGCACATCCGAAGATGATGGGATTCTCTGAAAAGTTTTCGTTGCTTACTCTTTCTCGTCATTGCTATTATATTTAGTATACTACAAATTTGATGAAAAAGCAATATTGAAAAACGTATTTATTAGATTGTTTACAAAATCGAAGGGAAACAACTTCTTTACGAAGTGTCTCCCTTGGGGCGGAGGCTGAAATGTGTGGTCTCAGGTGCAAAAACAGCTAGGCCACAAAAAGCAATTGTTAATTTAAGAAGGGGTTCTGCAACATGTTTTGCATGTTACAGAACCCGTTTTAAATTTTATAAAATCAATTGTGGTTATTTTTTAGGGGAATCCTAAAATTTTTCACTGCCCCCGATAGCCAACACGATAATTGCCCAGAAGAGCTGATACAAAAGCAGCTGTACCACGCCGAGCATCGTGACATCCGAAGTGAAGCACAGCACGCCTACCAGCGCCGCGCCGAGCGCTGCCGCTGCTATATGGAGCACGGTGAGCAGCTTGGCGCCGTTTTGCAGCGTGGCGCAGGCCGCCACACTACGCAGAAAGTTTTGAATGCGCCCATCATGGACGATACCCGCATTTGCCCGCTGAAGAACGGTGGTGCGGTATTTGCGGTAGAGAGCGCCCGCTTGCGCACTGATTACCTTCACGCAGTTTTGCGGCAGACCGAAGGTTTCCTCCACAAAAGAATCAGTAATATTGGGGTCGGAGGTGCGCACGAGTATGGTAATGCCCTTATGCTCCAAATTTTTCAAATGCTCCGCAACATTAGGGTCTGCCTGATAGCTAACAACGAAAAGCGCGCTGACCAACCCGTCCACGGCGAGATACATCACCTGGCGGCCGTCATGCCGATAACGCGCTTCGCTCTGACGCGCAGGGAGCTCCACATTGTGATGCTGCAAAAGCTCCCGGTTGCCAACAAGAATACGCCTGCCATGAATCCAGCCGGAGAGGCCCATGCGATCTTCATAGGATAAATCCTCTACAGGCGGAAGAATCTTCCGATTGCCGAGGATCACACTGTCAAAGACTTCTCCAAGTGGACCACCCGCTGAAATGACCAGCGCGGCAGCGTCCAAAATCGCTTCGTCCATGCGCATGCCATGAAAGGATTTAAACCCGTGGATATTGCAGCCGCCATGTTGAAAAATATCCGACGAGTCGAACACAACGGCGTTTGTCTCGCCGCAATCCTCTGCGGCGGCGTAGCCGGAAACCATGGCGCCGCCGGCATTGAGGGAGCGGTTCGCGCGGGAAAGCGGCAGGGCCGCGCCCAATGAGAGGGCTGCGGGCATCGAAATGCAGAATAGCGCGGTCATAGCAGAAAAGCCATATACAACATTTTTCTGAAGGATGGAAACGGCAATTCCCACAGCAACCGAAAGCGCTAGTACGGCAGGGACGAGTTTCACACATAGCCTGTCGGCCGGCTCCAGATGCTCGGATAGCGCGCGGAAGCGCGCCGGGAAAGCCGTGCGGGAGGAGAAGCGAACGTCCGGATCGCCAAGCAGAAGGCCGCGGCCGATCTCATAAGCATCCTCCTCATTTGGAACCTTTTGCACGGTATATAGTGGAGATTCCTGCGTGCAGAATTGAAAATTGCGCGCAATGCTGCTTGCCAACATCGCTTTGCCTGTCATACAGGCAGCCAATAATAGGCCGGCCGCAGCGCCGAACAAATGCGCCACAACATTGGCGCCTGGAGAAAAGAAGAGGAAAAGAATATTTTGGATCAGAGCGAATACGGCGGCAATTGCCGCGCCTGAATCCGCAGTGCATTTCAGGCGGCATAGTGCCCGCAGACCGCTTCGGATGACGGGGAGAGTCATCAGGCAAACGCCTGCCAGCAGGCACAGGTGGATCACTAGATAAAGCTTTTGATCCGCGCTGAACAAAGTGAGAGAGGCCCCTTCTCCCTGGAAGAAGGCGAATGCTTGAGGCAAGATTCCGCATATGATCAGCGATAGCTCAGTTAGCCAGGCGCCAGCCGCACATCGTTTTTCTATTGCGGCTCTGCGGCGGAGCAGGCTGCGCAGCGGGGCCTTTTGTGAGGGAGTGGTATATTCTCCAATCGGCCCGTTTTGCGCATCTGCCGGCCGCTCTTTTGCGGCGTCCGGAGCGGGGGACGGTTCGACGGGGCTTTCTGCGGGGAAAGCGGGCTCCTCCACAGCGGCAAGCTTAAATTTCTTGATCTTTTCTTTTCGGATGGCATGCAGGCGCATCTCCGCTTCCTCTTCATCGAGTGTGGAAGCGGGACGCTCCTCCTGAAAGCCTTCCAGAAGCAACTGGCCATCCACCATATCCTTGGGGAACTGCTTTTCAGGAGCGCTCGCTTGCGGGGGAAGGATGTCCAGCGAGCCTACCTCCCGCGTTTTTCCCTGATCAAGCACCGCACCGATTTCCTCTTCGGCGGCAATTAGCGTGGGCAGAGGTTCCAAATCGGCGGTAGCGCTCAGCGCGCTTTTTTTGCGAATAAGCCCGGGCCGATCGATGAGAGGCGCTCTTTCCTGCCCCGGCTGCGGTTCAATTGGAATTTTTATTGTGGGCTCACGGAAAAAACGCTCCCGATATTTATCTGCGCCCAGCAAGGGCTGCCCTACTTTTGGCATCTCCCAATTTTCACGCGCACCGCCAATCAGACCGCCGCGTTCCGCTGTAGGGTCAAATGGCTCCTGCATGCCGGTGATCGGCTTCAAAACCTCTTCCATCTGAACAAGGCGTTCCGCGGGAGACAGCATCGGAGGTTCTTTTGCGGGCGGAGGTTCCGGTTGCGCGGTTATGGGTGGCGGAGCATCCTCCTGGAGAGGCGCCTCCTGCGCGGTAGGCGGCGGGGAGAGCGGATCGAAAATATCGCCCGTTTCCTCAAACAGGGGAAGAAGCGGCTCAAAGGTCTCCTCTTCCACTGCATCTTTTGCCTTGTCCAGCGCGATGGAAGGGCCGTCGCCTTCTATGCCGGGGAGAGGGGATCTCTCCGGCTCTGGCTGGGCAGACGGCTGCGTTTTATGTTCAGAAAGGAGGGCTTCGATTTCTTCCAGAGACCACAAATGGGAAGGCTGCTGTGCGCCCGTATCCGGCATGGATTCAGCCTCCATTAAAATATCATCCAGCGAAAAAGGAGAGGACTGCTCTAAATCATAGCGATCGTTCAATTTTTGTCACCCCAAATAAACAACATAACGTTTTTTTGGCGGAAAAACGAATCAAACCGGCTCATTTTTTAGGCCGGACGGAGGAAAGGCCGGCTCTCTGCCGCGCCACTTCATACATCAAGATTCCGGCGGCGACAGAAGCATTGAGAGAATTGATTTGCCCCTTCATTGGCAGGGAAACGATAAAATCACATTTTTCTTTTACCAAGCGGCCCAACCCGTGCCCCTCGGAGCCAATCACGAGCGCGGTTGGGCCGGAATAATCGGTTTCACAGTAGGGCGCGCCGTCCATGTCGGCGCCATAGATCCAAAGGCCCTCTTTTTTGAGTTCGTCAAGAGTGGTAGCAAGGTTGCCAACCCGGGCGACAGGCAGATATTCCAGTGCACCCGCGGCAGCCTTGGAAACGGAGAAACTTAGGGATGCAGCGCGCCGCTTGGGGATGATAACGCCATGCGCGCCTGCGGCCTCCGCCGTACGGATGATTGCGCCGAGATTGTGCGGATCCTCCAATTCGTCGCATACAATGAAAAACGGGGGCTCACCGCGCTCCTTGGCGAGGGCTAAGAGCTCCGCCACGCAAGCATAGGCATGAGCGGCAGCATAGGCGGCAACACCTTGATGATTGCCTTGCCCGCAGAGAAAATCCAGCTTTTTGGCATCGACCTCTTTGATGACGATTCCCTTTTCCCGGCATTCGGCAAGAATTCGGCTGATCGAGCCGCTGCGGTCTCCACGCGCAACCAAAAGGCTATCGATGGCGCGGCCGGCCCGCAGCGCCTCCATAACGGAATTGCGTCCGATTATCAGGTCTGTTTGCGCTCCGGTTTTTGGCTGCACCATATGGCGATTCCCCCGCTTATCTTGTATAATATCTGATATTATACCACATTTTGCAGTGGATTGACAGCAAAATTCCTCCTTTCCTTTGCATTTGCAACAGGAAATATTTACCTAAAAAAGGAAAAAAGAAAGCGATAAAAACGGCCAGATAAAAATAGCCGGTAGCCTTCTGTTTGCGTGAACAGCTGATATCTCTTAGCCCCCGTGTTATTTGGGCAGGCTTTGCATCTAAAACGGGCCTGCGGTTGATGCGGGAACCACTGTAGAGGCGAACTGCGTTCGCCCGTTTTTAATCCTTGTATAAACACATGTGGATTCACCATGCTGTTATCCCGGCCTGCGGGCGAACACAGTTCGCCCGTACGTATATAAAAAAATAGCCGGTAACAAACTGTTCCCGTAAGCAGTGCGTATCTCTTTGTTCCATAGGGTTATGGTAGGCCTTGCTTTGTTACTCGCTACGCTTCGTGATAAAAATAGTTTGCGATAAAAACTGTTTTGCTGTGGCCTCTTGCATAAAAGTGTGAAATATGATAAACTCAGATAAAAAATGAGGGGGATAACTCTTCGTTTATGGCGGTTTTGTTAAATTGCCGTTAGAGATATGGGAGGAACGAGTGATGGGAACCTGCCCGAAATGCGGAGCAAAATTGAAGAAAACAGATTGGCGGCCGAACTGCTGGAATTGCGGCGTGAACATTATGTACTATGGAATGGAAGCGCGCCTGGATGAGGATGCAGAACGAGCGGAAAAAGAATTTGGGAAACTCTATCACATGACGGCGGGGATTAAAACGTCGTTCATCGGGTCGAAATTCGCGTATGCACGATGGATTTTAACGCTGCTGTGTATTGGCGCGTTGTTTTTGCCGTTGGTAAAAATCAATGTGACACTGCCATACCACATGGTGGAGGGAGCGTCCTACGGTATCTTGCAAACAGTGATGTTTGTAAAGGATATGGATTTTGGCGGCGTGATTGCGGCGTTTAGCTCTCCAGTAGTGGGAGATACGCTGATCAGACTGTGCGCAGCCGTGGTATGCCTGGCGGTGGGCGCGCTGATGGCGGTGCTGAACCTCATTTTGATCCTGCGGGCGTATACAAAGAGCGGTGGAATTCTGCTGGCAGTGCGTTGGGGAATTGGCCTAGGGGCAATGGTAGCGGGAACGGTACTGTTTCAAATGGCAATGAAACCGGAGGGCCTCGCCGGGATTTTGAGCGGTCAGCTGTCTTTTGGCATCTATATAGCGTTAGCGCTGTTTCTGATAGTATTTGCACTGCAAGTGGCGATCCTCTCGCGCGGAGGAATCCCAATGCTGCCGACAAAGTCGGAACGGGATGCAGAGGCGGCGCAGCAGGCGTTGGAAAAAGAGCAGGTTGCAGCTGGTGCTTAAGCGGATGCCGGCCACAACATGACGTAGGGGAATCACGCGGTTTTAAGATGGAAGCCGCGTGATTTTTTATTACGAAGCGAGTAACAAAGCAAAGCCAGTTACGACCCCACGGGGCTAAGAGATATCAGCTGTTCACGGGAGCAGGCGGCTTGGAAGCAGCCTTTAGGGCCTCATATAGATGCACACAGTGCGCCTATGCAGCCGTTTTTATCTAAGTGGCCATACACAGCGGAATTTGTGGATCGAATCAGAATAGGCAGGAGAGGATGGGCAGTCGATGTCACGTGCGGTACCAACGAGAGAGCAGTTAGAGTGGGCAGATTGTGAACTTGGTGCAATTTTTCATTACGATATTACAGTATTTGAGCAGGATTATCGGTTTCGAAGAAGCTGGGGTTATCAGCCCTCCCCGCAAATCTTTGCGCCCGATGCGCTTGATACAGATCAGTGGATCAGAGCCGTGGCAAAGGCAGGCGTTCGATATGCCGTTTTGGTGGCAAAGCATTGCACTGGTTTCGCCCTATTTCCAAGCAGCGCGAATCCATACCATGTGGGCAATTCGCCTTATGGGGAGGATATTGTGAAAAGCTTTGTAGAATCCTGTAAAAAATATGGGATCAAGCCGGGCGTGTACTATTCCACCGTGTGCAATGCCTATGAAAATGTGGATAATCCGGGGCTGGTGCGTACCAAGGATGCAGGCGATCAAAAACATTACAATAAAGTTGTGGAAACCCAACTGACAGAGTTATGGTCTCGCTATGGGGAATGGTTTGAAATCTGGTTTGATGGCGGTACGCTTTCTGTGGAGAAAGGTGGGCTTCCTATTGCCCCGTTACTCCTGCGTTATCAGCCGAACGCTATTACCTTCCAGGGCGATAAGCTAAAGAAGAAAAATAATTTGCGTTGGGTAGGCAATGAGAAGGGGGAGGCTCCTTTTAACTGCTATTCCACCACGAACGATCAGAGCCAATCGGAAGGAACGGTTCAGGACGCTGCGCTTGGCAGGGGTAACCGCAACGGCACCGAGTGGAAACCGGCGGAGTGCGATATGCCAATCCGCAAAGATAACGAATGGTTCTATATTGATGGCCATGATAAAAAGGTGATGAGCGCAGATCAGCTGTTTGATACATATACCAAAACAGTCGGAAGAAACTGCAACCTGCTATTGGGGGTTGTAATCGACCGGCACGGCCGTGTGCCGGAAGCGGACGCCAAGGTCTTGGCACAGCTAGGGCAAAAAATAGACGACCGTTTTTCCATCCCCATAGCGTCGGCACAGGGGGAGGCCGACGGCCTAACGCTTACTTTTCCAGCCTACCAAAAGGTTGATACAGTGGTATTGGAGGAAGAATTGGCAAATGGACACTCCGTTTTTGGGTTTGCCGTGGAAGCGCATACGAAAAAGGGCTGGAAGCAGGTTTTTGCGGCGGAAACAATTGGGCATAAACGCATCGCACGATTTCGAGCTGCCTATGCGGATGGGGTTCGGCTCCGTGTGACAGACGGCCGCCAGGGCGCGCAGCTTCGGGGTTTCCAGGCGTATTGGCTGGACTGTTATTCTTTGGCTCAAAAATCTAGGCTTTTATGGACCGGCCGTTTATAAACCGGATCAGTTCAAGTGACCTTCTACTTTTTCAAAACGAACCTCCCAGGCTTTGGCAGGGCAAAATGCCGCCGGAGCCCGGGAGGTTTTCGTTGCACAGCGGGGCAATCAGAGCTCTCCGCCTGCCGTTCTATCAGAGATATGCGCCAGTGCTATTAAGAAATGATTGACATTTTTTAAAAGCAATCGATTTCAGATCAATACAGCAATAGCCGAGGACGAAACAGCCCTGCCTATCTTCGGATTACCATGCCTGCGCCCAACAGCGCTCGTTCATCTGCTTTTCCGTCTTTTACGACGCACTTTCCGTTAATATAGACGGAATCAATGCCGATTGGGCGCGTTGGCTCGTCTCCAATATTGGAGACGGCCGCGGCGTCGAAAAGCGTGAGATCGGCCGCATAGCCGGGCTTTAAATAGCCGCGGCCGGCAATGGAGAAGCGATCTGCCACAGCGCCGGTCATCTTGCGAACCGTTGCTTCCAGTGGAATACCTTTGCCCTCGCGCGACCAGGCTAGGAATTTTGGAAAACAGGAGTAAGCGGCCGCATTTTGTACGCCTTTTTCTTCAATCCATGCATCCGTCATGAAAATGGACGGCTCGTGGCGAATCAAGCGGGTAATAATTTCATCGTTATAATAACGGTACATATTGAGCCTGCCCTTGCCTTCGCTCAGATCGACAAGCCTGATATATGCATCCAGATCAGATATGCCCCATTCGCGGGCGATTTCCGTCACGCGCTTCCCACAGAGGGTTTCATAGCCGTCCCCAATCCAGGCAACCTGCATATCATCAAAGCCGAATCCGAGCATTTTAACGGTTGCGCCGATCATAGCGCGCAGCTTCAGATGGGTCCAGCGCGTGTGGCGCTGATCCGAAGGCAGGGAGAGATACCAATTCGGCAGGACGACTGTGATAACCGAAACGCCAAAGGTCATGGAATACAGGTCATAGCAGAAATCATAGCCTTCTGAACGGACTTGGTCGATTTGTGCAAGGCTCTCCTCCACTGTTTTCCAAGAGGATTCGCCCACGTAGATGAGATGGGAATACTGCATTTTGACACCCGTTCGTTTGGTCAGCTCAATCATTTCATCCAGTGCCCGCAGATTGTGCGGCCTGCCTCCAAAGGGCGGATTGTAGGAGGTGGAAGCGGCGGAACAAGCCCTCTCATGGACGGTGAGCACACCGCCGTGTTTCGCCACAATACGTGCAGCACCCTCCAGCTCGTCGGCTGTGGCATATCTATCCGGCTCGTACATCAATCCAAAAGAAGCGCCAAAAGCCCCATCGGAAAGAGAACGCTCCAGAATTTCATCGCGCTTTTTCATTTCCTGCCCTGTAAGCGGCCGGTTTTCATACCCGCAGATACCGATCCGAATGGGGCCGTGGCCCTGAAGAGGCACCATATTCAAAGGCGTCAGTTTGGCGGCGGAATCACACCAGCCGGCGAAGGTGGAAAAATCACCCTGAGCATCCCCTACCTGAAATAGGCCGCTTCCAAGCAGGTTCTTGTAAGGGGTGCCAGGATCATAGCCAAACGGGGCGAATCCGCAGTTGCCAACAACCTGTGTGGTGATGCCTTGCTCTGCAAAGGGGATGAAAAATGGCAGTGGATTCTGCCGCGCGGCGAACCAATCGTTGTGGGAGTGGGCATCGATAAATCCCGGCGCTACCGTGAGCCCCATACAATCGTATGCTTCTCCATCAAATCCCTCCGGCGCTTTGCCACAGGAGACCGCTTCAATTTTATCCTTTTCGGTTATGACATAGCCTTGAAAAGCCGGGGCTCCGCTGCCGTCGATGATCGTTGCATTTTTGAACAGCCTTTTCATACAATGACCCCTTTCTTGGATTACAATTAAAATAATAAAATAGAATATATTGAAGTGATTTTAGTATAGAATAGCCAAAATAAACTGTCAAGCAAATTCACAATACAAATGATCTGATTTTGTCGAAAAACGCTTCGTGTCACATTTTGAATCGCCTGCATACAATAGTGTAAACTGGTTTGATGGGGGATTGAATGATGGAGCAAAAATACAATGCACGGTTTCTCGGGGCCAACACGCCGGAAGGTTTTATTTCTCTGTTCGATGAATTGTATGACCCGGCAGAAGATTGGCGCGCCTATATCATCAAGGGCGGCCCGGGCACAGGAAAATCCAGGCTGATGCGCAGAGTGGCAGACGAGCTGGAGCAGGCGGGCTATACGGCGCAACGTGTGTTGTGCTCTTCCGACCCGGATTCTTTAGACGGCGTTATTTTCCCGCAGATACGCGCGTGTATTGCCGACGGCACTTCGCCTCATGTGATTGAACCGCGGTTCCCCGGCGCTGTGGAGGAGCTTGTAAACCTCGGTGATTACTGGGATGCGGAACAGCTGCGTGTGCATGCGGAAGGAATTCGCGCCGCGGCCCTCAAAAACAGCGCTTATCATCAACGGTGCATCGGATTCCTTTCCGCAGCCGGTTCGCTGGCTAATGATACGCTTCGGATCGCCTTGGAATGCGCCAATACGGATAAGATTGCCGCATACGCCTCGCGCTTTGCTGCGCGGGAATTTGGGGCGGGGCATGGGCGTGTCGGCCGGGAAAGCCGATGCTTCCTCAGCGCAATTACCCCGAAGGGGTTTGTGATGTGCGCTGATCTGATTGCCGAGCAATGCGACCGTGTGATCGTGCTGGATGATGCATACGGGGCGGTATCTTCCTTGATCCTTGACAGGCTGCGCTCCTATGCGCTGGCGGCGGGGCTGGATGTGACGGCCTGCTTGTGCCCGATGAGTGCAGGCAAGCTCATTGAGCATTTGATCATCCCAAAGCTTCGGCTCTGCCTGTTTACCGCAAACCGGTTCCATCCCGCGCCGGAGGCGCCGCTGCGCCGTATCCACGCACGCCGCTTTATGGATGAGGAAGGAATGAAAACGCACCGTTACCGCCTTCATTTCAATGCAAAAGCAGAGGCGGAGCTATTGGCGGAGGCAATCCATATGCTGGAGAACGCAAAGGAGACGCACGATATGCTGGAGGCGTTTTATATCCCCGCCATGGATTTTAAAAAGGTTGAAAAAAGGGGCGCGCAGATCACACAGGCACTGTTGGCACGCGCAAAGCGCATGGAGAAATAGACAAATTTGTGAAGCTTTTTTGCAGGCTGTTTTTTCACAGCCTGCATTTTGTTACCCGTATGCTGCATATGATTTTTTAACGCATGTTTTATTTATAAGATAGGGGCAGATGCAAAATAGCGATTGAATTTTCATGCAGAATTGGTTACAATGAAAATATCTTTCAAAATGATAGGGGGTTCTGATTTGAACCGATACGAAGGAGCTGTCTGCCCAGTTTGCGGACAGGCCTTTACACAGGGGGATGACGTGGTTGTTTGCCCGGCATGTGGCACACCGCATCACCGTGCCTGTTGGATGCGTGAGGGCCGCTGTGCCAATGAGAAAAAGCATGCCTCCGGATATACGTGGCAGGGGGCGCCACAAGAGAAAAATGCATTTGAGGAGAAAACAGAGCTCGGGATTATTTGCCCGCGCTGTGGCACAAACAGCCCAAGGGATACCCTCTTTTGCCCAAACTGCGGCCAGCCGCTCGGTGCGCAGCAGCCGGGCGGTTATTCGCCGTTTGGCGGGCAGCCTTATGCGCAGCGATTTGTCACGAATGTGCCGCCGGATGAAAAAATTGACGGCATTCCGGTTGCGGAGGTTGCGGCCTATGTTCGAACAGGGACGGTCAGCTATCTCTCGAAATTTTTCCGCATGGACCGTGAAAAGAAAAAGATCGGCTGGAACTGGGCCGCGTTTTTCTTTTCGCCGTTTTGGTTTTTTTATCGAAAGCTGTATGCAGCCGGCGCTGTTGTAACGTCGCTGCTCCTGGCGCTGTCGGTTGCGTTCTCTGGCCCGCTGGAGCAATATATGGAGGCCTATCTTCAGTATGCACAAGCCGCTATGCAGGGCCAGGCAGCAGCGGAATCGGCCTTGGCGGCCCTGTGGGGCGCGATGCCGCTGGCAACCCTGTTCCTGGGGCTCCAGCTTGTGCTACATGTTGTGTGCGCGCTGATTGCCAACCGGCTGTATTTTAAAAAAACGACGGGGGACCTGCACGCGCTCCATGAGCAAACGCTTGGGGAGAGCGAATACCGGCTCCAGCTCTTTAAGAAGGGTGGAACGTCGCTGCTGTTCGGCTTCAGCTCTTATGTGCTGTATGACATCGCCTATATGCTGGTCATCCAGCTTTTGGCCCAAATTTTATAAGATCATATTAGGAGGATTATAGGATGAAAGTAAAAAAAGCGATTATTCCGGCCGCGGGTATGGGCACGCGCGTGCTGCCCGCTTCTAAGGCTGTGCCGAAGGAAATGCTCAATATTGTGGATAAGCCGGCCATTCAGTACATCGTTGAAGAGGCTGTTGCCGCCGGGATTGAGGATATCCTGATTATTACCAACCGCGGCAAGGGCGTCATAGAAGATCATTTTGACCATGCCTTTGAACTGGAGACGAACCTCAAAGACAACGCCTCCAAGCAGCATATCTATGAGGAGCTCAAGGCGATTGCGAACCTGGCGAACGTTTATTTTATCCGCCAGAAGGAGACAAAGGGCCTGGCGGATGCAATCCTGCGCGCAAAATCCTTTGTAGGCAATGAACCGTTCGGCATTCTGTATGGCGACGACGTGATCCTCTCGGAAGACCCGGTCATCGGCCAGCTTTGCCGCGCGTATGAGGAGTTTGGTTTCGGTGCGGTGGGCGTGAAGGAAGTGCCGCGTGAGGATGTGCCGAAATATTGCACATTGGATGTGACACCCTTGCGCGACAATATCATGAAGTGCAATAATATCATCGAAAAGCCTACGCCGGATCAGATTATGTCCTGCTATTCGATCCTTGGCCGCGTTGTTATGCCTCCAGAGATTTTTGGCATCATTGAGCAGACCCCGGTGGACAAGAAAAGCGGCGAGGTCTATTTTACTGATTCGATGGTCACGCTCGCCAAGCAAAGCGGTCTGACAGCGGTGGATTTTGTCGGCACGCGTTACGATATGGGCAACAAGCTCGGCATCATGAAGGCAAACTGCGAGGTCGCGCTGACGCACCCGGAGATTGGCGCAGATTTCAAAGCGTATCTCCAAGAGCTTGTCAGAACATTCTGACGAAATTTGCATAGAACGGCCCGCCTCACTGTAGCCGAGGGGGGCCGATTGTTTTTATGAGGGGGAAGGAAGCGGATGATACTGCCGGGCGAATAACTACGGCTCCTACCGCGTAATGGAAAAGTGCGGGATGCGTAGGGAAGCCCATTTCATCCGGAACCGCACGGGTCGGGAACCGGGCATATGGTACGATGAATTTATTTATGCGCTGCTCAGGGAAAAGCGGGCAACAGGTGAAGAGGCTGGCAGGTAGATACCTTCAAACGAATAAAACGGTCTGTTCCTCAGCATAACTGGAGGAACAGACCGTTTTTGATAGACAGCAAAGCCGGGTGGAAGATGGCGGTTGCCCTGGCAGAAGGAATTGGCGGCGTTATTTTCCGCTTTTCTCCAACTGCATCGGATGCTTTTTGAAGAAATCGACGCGGGGCTCCAAAAAACGGAAGGTATGATCCTCAGCCATAAAGAACCGGAGGGGCTCAAAGATATATTGCCAATCCCAAAGCCGCTCGTCTATATGCAAATACTCCCGGATCATTTCACAGCCATCCGGTACGATTGGATGAAACAGGGCGGCGGCAACCCTTACGATATGGAACATATCGATCAACAGCTGCCGGATCTCCGCGGGATCCTCGCTTTTCGCCCGCCTGGACCAATCCTTGTTTGCGTCTCGGAGGTAAAGATTAAGCAATTCAAAAAGCTTATCAAAGGCAAACTGGGAAATCAGGCGTTCATATTCCAGAATGACCTGATCGGATCGCGCTTTCACCGGCTCGGTGACGGTGCCGGCCGGATAGACGCCATTGCAATGCTTTTGCAGCGTGTAAAAACAGGAACGGACCAATCGGTTAAACACATTGGTGACCAGATTCCCCTCATATAGAATGGTGTCGAAGGCGCCGTCCTGTTGCAGAAGCGCTTTCGGCTCAAAGCTGACGCTCTTTTCACCTAGGCTAGCGTTCATAAAATGGATGCGCAACTGCTCCGGTGTATATTGCTCCAAAAGCTCCATTGCCTTGGGCGGCTTGACGGAGCCGCTGCTGGAAGCCTTTGTTTTGCCGAACAGCAGGTGATGGTTCGGCACAATAACGGGCATTCGGAGGCCTTGATTTAATGCATGAAAAAGGCCCAGTTCCGCAATGCCGTAAAAATAGATGTTATCTTCCCCGATGAACTGATAGGCCTGGGCATCCTCCGCTTTCCACCACTGTTCCCATTGGCGGCCTTCGATCCCGTCGCCCAGATATGCTTTGGTAAACGATATCGGGGCCCACAGGGATTCCGGCCAAACCCAAAAGGTTAATCCGGCTACACCGTCGGCTTCCGGAACGGGGATGCCCCATTTTACATTGCCGGAGAGGCGGAAAGGAACCAGCGTTTTACCGGTGCGATACCGTATTTTATGTTCCTCCAAGAGGGAAACTGCTTGATCCCGATGCGTTAAATCGGCAAACACCAGCGCAGAGGATGCTTTTTGCGGCTCCTGCGTCACGGTAAAGGCAGGCATGGTCTTGATCTCTTGAACTTCCTCCAGAAGCTCCTTTTTCACGTAGATCGCAGGTTTACGCAAAAATTCTTTGATGGTTTTGATAAGCCCCACGCGGTATCGGGGGTCGCCCTCCCAGGAGCGGACTGTGTCTTTCAAAAAGCTCTCATAAGCCGGCAGGTCAAAAAACCAATTGGTGACCGGCACGCGCTTGGGGGGCTTGCCGGATAAAGCGCTGATGGGATTGATTAATTCGGCGGGATTATATTGATGTCCGAGCGAGCACTCATCGGCATAAGCGGTTTCTGATTTACAGCCCTGAATGGGGCAGCGGCCTGTTACCTGACGACCATTGAGGAAAGCGCCCTTTTCTTCATCAAAGAATTGGACGGTCTGTTCCAGCTTGAGCGTGCCGTTTTCATAAAGCCGCTTAAAAATAGTTGCGGATAAGTCCGAATGAATACTGCCGGCCTCTCCCAATGCAGAGGCCCCAAACAGATCCAATGAGATCCGGTAGCGGGAAAGCGTTTCCTTCTGCCTTTCGTGGTTTTGGGCAACATAGTCTGCTAGGGCGCCGCAAAAGCCGTTGGCCACGGCCTGTTCAAAACCGGCCTCTATCGTGGCGCCGTAACAATCTGTGCCGGATACAAAGATCACATTTTCCTTCCCGATTCGATCTCTTAAAAAACGGGCGAAGATATCTGCATGGACGAAAACGCCGCCGACATGGCCAAAATGCAGCTCTTTATTGCCGTAGGGCATGCCTGCGGTTACAACGGCACGTTTCGGAAAGGATGGCCTCCCAACGCCATCGTTTGTCATTTAAACTCCCCCTTCAAAGTTTTATCGTGCCCATTTGTGTTCCACATATGATGATTAATTAGGGCACCGCGTCCTTTGGGCTTTTGCCCGTGTGCTTTTTGCATCATATCATAAAAAGCGGCAAAAGTATACGGGCTTTGCATTTTGCTCAATTGCTAGAGAAGGCTGCTCCCGGATTAGAGCGTTTTTTACTGACCGCAGAAGCGATTTGACGCAAAAAAACGGCTGAGGGAGAGGCTAGCGCACTCCCTCAGCCGTTTTTGCATGAACACTGTTTGCTTTATTTATTTGCCAGCTTCTTCAACTGCAACCGCGCAAGCAACCGTTGCGCCGACCATCGGGTTGTTGCCCATGCCGATCAGGCCCATCATCTCCACGTGCGCAGGCACGGAGGAAGAGCCGGCGAACTGAGCATCGCCGTGCATGCGGCCCATGGAGTCCGTCAAGCCGTAGGAGGCGGGGCCAGCCGCCATATTATCGGGGTGCAGGGTACGGCCTGTGCCGCCGCCGGAAGCAACGGAGAAGTAGTTCACGCCGTTCTCCATTGCCCACTTCTTGTATGTGCCTGCAACGAGGTGCTGGAAGCGGGTGGGGTTGGTGGAGTTGCCGGTGATGGAAACGTCAACGCCCTCAGCCTTCATGATTGCAACGCCTTCGAGAACGTCGTTCGCGCCGTAGCACTTCACCTTTGCCTTCTCACCGTCGGAGTAAGGTGTTTCGCTGATTACGTTGAGCTCGCCGGTGTAGAAGTCATACTCCGTCTTCACATAAGTGAAGCCGTTGATGCGGGAAATGATCATGGCGGCATCCTTGCCGAGGCCGTTGAGGATAACGCGAAGGGGCTCTTTGCGAACCTTGTTTGCCGTACGCGCGATGCCGATTGCGCCTTCAGCGGCTGCGAAAGACTCATGGCCGGCAAGGAAAGCAAAGCACTTTGTTTCGTCCTTTAAGAGCATTGCGCCAAGATTGCCATGGCCAAGGCCAACATTGCGCTGCTCTGCAACAGAGCCGGGGATGCAGAATGCCTGCAAGCCTTTGCCGATGGTGGCGGCGGCCTCGCTTGCCGCCTTCACGCCGGTTTTCAGCGCAATGGCAACGCCAAGCGTATAAGCCCAAACGGCGTTTTCAAAAGCAATGGGCTGAACGCCCTTTACGATTTCTTCCACATTGATGCCCTTGGAAAGGCAGAGATCGCGGGCTTCCTCAAGGCTTGCAAGACCATACTCTGCAAGACACTTCTCGATTTTGGCCATTCTTCTCTCTTTGCCTTCGAATTTTACATCGTTAGCCATAGTGAATTGTCCTCCTTTATACAGTCTTATTATTCTTCACGCGGGTCGATATACTTCTTCGCTTCATTGAAACGGCCGTAGCTGCCGGTGTTGTTCTTGAGCGCTTCGTCAGCGGAAACGCCGTGACGGATATCCTCCAGCATTTTGCCGAGCTTTACGAACTCGTAACCGATCACCTGATCGTCATCATCAAGCGCCATGCGGGTGATGTAGCCCTCAGCCATTTCCATGTAACGAACGCCCTTCGCCTTGGTGCTGAACATTGTGCCAACCTGAGAGCGAAGGCCCTTGCCAAGATCCTCAAGGCTTGCGCCGACAACAAGGCCGCCCTCGGAGAAAGCGGACTGGCTGCGGCCGTAAGCCAACTGCTTAAAGATTTCGCGCATTGCAACGTTGATTGCGTCGCAGACAAGGTCGGTGTTCAGGCACTCAAGAAGCGTTTTGCCGGGGAGGATTTCAGCAGCCATAGCTGCGGAGTGGGTCATGCCGGAGCAGCCTAGCGTTTCAACGAGCGCCTCCTCAACAATACCGTTCTTAACGTTTAATGTGAGCTTGCAGGCGCCCTGCTGGGGTGCGCACCAGCCGATGCCGTGTGAGAAACCGGAAATATCCTTAATCTCATAGGACTTAACCCATTTGCCCTCTTCGGGAATGGGAGCGGGACCGTGATGAGGGCCTTTGGCGACCGTGCACATGTTTTCCACTTCGCGGGAATAGTTCATAATCCGTAACTCCTTTCGATGTTAACATCCATTGGGATCGGTTCCAACACTGGAACAGAACTAAACCCTATTATACTCAAATCCTTCTTTTTCCGCAAGTTTCAAAGCAGAGGTTTTATTTTGGAAAGTGAGAAAAAGGCGCCGTGCCATGGCTCACTTTTGGTGAAAATCGCATACTTGAAGGCGTCCCAAAAGAACACAGGCAGAAAAAACCGTGAATCCCTTGCCTTTTTAATCATTCTGTATTAGGATGAGGAAGCATTCTGATAAAGGAATCCTCAGAGGGAGTGGGCGCGGCACAAGCGTTCCGCATATTTTTAGGAAGGTGTTTGTTTGAAACGGGAAAGAGAACGGCGGCCGGTAAGGCCATTTTCACCTGCCCGGGTGATTGCAGCGAGTTTTTTGGGTGTGATCCTCGTAGGAACGGTGCTGCTGATGTTGCCGGTTTCCTCAAAAAATGGGGAGATGCTGCATCCGCTGACGGCTTTGTTTACCGCCACCTCCGCCACCTGTGTGACGGGATTGACTCTGGTAGACCCATATACGCAGTTCACTTTTTTTGGTCAGGCGGTGCTGTTGACGATGATCGAAATCGGCGGCATCGGCTTACTGACGCTCACAAATTTTTTCATGTTTTCCTTGCGCAAAAAGCTCGGCCTGCGCACGCTGCGTTTGGCGCAGGAAAATACAAACGCAGGCTCCTTTCACAATATTCGCTCCCTTTTGCAAATCATTGTGGCGACGACGTTGCTGATTGAATCGATCGGGGCGATCCTGCTTTCGCTTCGATTTGTGCCGAAGTATGGGGCGCATGGCGTATGGGTGGCCATTTTTACTTCGGTATCAGCTTACTGCAACGCAGGCTTCGACATTCTTGGAAATGAAACGCCGTTTGGCTCGCTCATCCATTATAATGGGGATGTAATCGTTCTCTATACAGTGATGGCGCTGATCTTTTTGGGCGGCATTGGCTTCATGGTGTTTCAGGATCTGTTCTCCTGGCGCAGGCATCGCCACTTGATGCTGCACACCAAGGCCATGCTGCTGATGAGCGCCGCACTGATCGCGGGCGGCTTTTTGGTGTTTTTGGTGGTGGAATTTGACAATCCCAACACGCTAGGTGCACTGCCTTTGTTTCAAAAGCTCAATGCGGCGCTTTTTCAATCTGTATCGGCGCGTACGGCAGGCTTTGCCAGTATCGATCTGAGCAAGATGTACGATTTTTCCAAGGTGATGATGATCTTTCTGATGGTGATTGGGGCCGGCAGCGGTTCCTGCGCGGGCGGCATCAAGGTGACCACCTTCCTTGTGCTGATGATGACCGTGGTATCTGTTATCCGAGGGCGGGATGATACGGTTGTGCTCGGCAGAAGGGTGCCTAAACGGACGGTCTATAAATCCATGACGATTGCCGCGCTGGGCTTTGCAGCGGTTGTGATGAATGCGGCTGTCATCCTGATTACTCTGCCAAACCTGTCCGGTGTAGATGGCATTTTTGAAGCGGCTTCTGCTTTCGGTACGGTTGGAATGACGGCCGGCGTTACCATGAAATTTGGGATCGCTGCGCAGATCGCGACGATTCTGACAATGTTTATCGGCCGGATTGGCCCGATTTCCTTTGCGCTCGCACTGACGATCCGTGGGGAAGGCGGCGGCGGCGAGGTGCTGCCGGAGGGCAAGATTATGGTAGGATAGCACTTTCAATTGAATGGAGGGGGAACGAATGCGTGGATGGAGAAACAAAGCTGCGGCGGTGCTGCTTGCGGCGGCTGTTGTCGCAACGAGTATGGCGCCGGCGTTTGCAAAGGAGAAGGCCCCAGAGGGGGAACTTCGTTTTCGGGAGGATGGCAGTTTTACCATTATGCTGCTGGCCGACGCACAGGATACGAACCGGACGAAGCCCGATACCGTCGAATTGATTGAAGCGTCTCTGGATGAGGTGAAGCCGGATCTGGTCATCCTGATGGGCGACAATATCGCGGGCTCATGGTTTGGCGCGCGTATCCATGCGCAGGAGAAGGCGGAAAAGGCGATTGGAAACATCGTCGGCCCCATTGCGCAGCGGAGGATTCCCTTTGCCCTGGTTTTTGGCAATCACGACCCGGCTTCTCCGCTGACGCTGGAAGAGCAGATAAAAATCTATCAGTCCTACCCCGGCTGCCTGGCAGTGGATGATGGCCCGGCGCTGACTGGCTGCGGAACCTATCGATTGCCAATTCTGCGCGCCAAGGGTGAGAAAGCGGCCTTTCAACTCTGGTTTTTTGATTCGGGGGAAGGCGAAAGCCTTGTTTCCTACTCCTCTCCCGCGCCAGATCAGATTGCCTGGTATGTGGAGGAGAGCAAACGATTGACGGCGGAAAACGGCGGGGTGCCAATCCCCGCGCTGGCGTTTCAGCATGTTGCGGTTCCGGAAATCTACCAAACCTTCCGCGCGGTAGAAAAGGGCACACAGGGTGCAGTGAAGGGATGGAGCAGTAAAAAGGGGCAGTATTGGCTGCCCGATCCTGCCTGTGCCGTAGAGGAAAGCAGGATTCAGGGCACGCGGTTGCTAGAAGGTCCACGCGCCTCAGATAATGGCAATGGGGAATTTGATGCATGGCTGGCCTGCGGGGATGTGATCGGCGCCTATTTCGCCCATGACCATAAGAATGAATATGTGGGGAACTACAAGGGAATTGATCTCGGCTACGCCCCCGGCTGCGGCTTTAACTCCTACGGCAACGGCGGAGAGCGCGCAATGCGCGTGATTGAATTGCAGGAAAGTGCGCCGCAAGCCTATCGCAGCCACCTTGTGTATTATCGGGACGTGGTAGGGCACGATCCCTCCACTTCGTGGCGGGATTGTATGCTGGGCAATTATCTGAATATCGGTGGGCCGTATGTGTTGCTGGCGGTTGGATGTATCGTTGGGTTGGGCGGTATTTTCACCGCAGGGCGGTCGTTGTACCGGAAGCGGAAGGGCAAGTAAGGCTCGCCGCTGTGTTTTTGGCGAATCCATCAAGGGGGGCAATGCAAATCCGCATTGCCCCCCTTGATGTGCATTCGTTGAATTATGCATCTTTGCCGCCTGGCTGCTGCCGTCCTCTGCCGCCTATGGGCCCGCTAATGCCGCCAGAGCCGTTGGAAGTCACAACGGAGGAAAGCGTCAGGCTTTCAGATTGGCTGCCGGCTGAAAGGGTATATGTTTCCCCCTTTTTCAGATCCGGGCTGCTGACGACGACGCTGTTATAGGCTTTTGCGGGCGTGTAGGATGCGAGAACTTTGCCGCCGGAGTCCTTCAGGACAATGGCGTCGCCAGAGGAGAGAGAAGCGCTGAAATTATTTAAAATGGAATATTGTGTGGAGGAGTCGGAAAAGCCCTGCGCCATGCCGCTCATGCCTGCAGCGACGATGGTGCCTCCAGTAATGGTGGCGGCGCCTTCATAATCGAGCGCTCCGTTGCCGTTATCTGCGGAGCTGGTGATATAGATCGTGCCGCCCTCCACAAACAGGTTCCCGTTGGAATCCAGACCGTCACCGCCTGCATCCACGTTGATCGTGCCGCCGGTGATTTTAATGAAGATCTCGGAATCTTCGCTGACGATGAATTGGTTTTGCCCGGGCCGGCCCTGTTTTGCCGTGTCGCTGCCGCCGGCGGAGTTGATCCCGTCGTCGCTGGCGGTAAGCTGAATGTTCCCCCCTGCGATGGTAACGCTTAGTCCCTCAAGCCCTTCATAGCTCTGGCTAATCTTGATCGTTCCCTCCTCAATCAGGAGCGCGTCGCCGGCATGAACGCCGTCGTCGCCGGATTTCAGGGAGAGCGTGCCGCCGGTAATCGTTACCGTGCCATTAGAATGGATGGAATCGTCAGAGGAGTTAATGCTGAATGTGCCGCCGCGCAGTGAAAGAGATGCGCCTGCTTTCAGCCCTTTTGCGCTGTCGGATGTGTCGGTGGATTCTGCATCCTGTGAGGGATTCTGCTCGCTCTGAGGCCCCCACATACCCCAGCCGGGCGAATCCTTTCCGGATTTGTCGATGCTGGCGTTTGCACTGCCGCCGCCGCTGGTGATCTGGAACGTGCCGCCGTCGATGCGCAGCACGGTTTCCGCCTGAACGGCATCTGTGCCGGCTGTGAGGTCGAACGTACCGCCGGAGATATAAACATACCCTTGATCGGCTTTTTCCGCATTGTTGGCCTGAATGGCGTCTGTACCGGTTGCGATAGTAAACGCACCTCCGGTGATTTTGACACAGTCTTTGCCGTATAGGCCGCCGCCGTTTTCTGCCTTGATGGCATACTGACCTCCGGTGACGACGAGATCATCCTTGGAGACAACAGCGTGTTTGTATGCTGCGTTGACGGCCAAACTGCCGCTTCCATTCATCGTCAGGTCTGCTCGGCTGAAAATGACGCCGTCCACGTTGCTGTCGTCATCGCCGAGGGCGTAGGAGCTGCCGCTGCTAAGCGTGTTTTCCGTGCCCTCCGCTAACGTGAGAAACACCTTGTCTGCCTGCTTGATGAACAATGCAGCATGGTCGGAGCAATCAATAGATACATTCTGGAGCACAATCTGCACTTTTTCGGTATCGGCTGCGTCAACGACCAATTGCCCATTCTCCAGCGTGCCGCTTACCAGATAAGTGCCCTCTTGCTGGATGGTGACAACCCCGTCTTTTTGGGAAGCTCCGTTCCCGGAGATGGAGGCGGAGGCGCCCGTAAGCGTAATTTTGGTTGCGCTGCTCTCATCATAGGCTGCATCCTGATCCGATTTGCCGACCGTAGTGTCAATCTCGTCAGCCGAGATGGCATTGAGGGACGCAGCCTTTGTCGTCTGCTCGGCAGTGCCGTTCTCGGGGCCGCAGCCGGCGAGGATGATAAGCAATGATGCGATTAGAACCGCCAGATATTTTTTCATGGCAATATTCCTCCTGCTGATTCATGATACGGATATTCATTTCCAACCAAGGGAATCACCCTTTGTCACTTGGAAAGTATAGCAGTGCAACCCAAATAGAACTTAAAAAAGAGCCTGCTGCGAAATGTTTCCTATTTCGCAACAGACTCTGCAATTTGAAATCGTTTCAATGAATCAAACAGGAACCGGTGTTCAGTGGACGAAAACTTCTGCGCTGCGCAGCACCGGATTGCCACGGGATTGGCGGATCACGATGCGCACGCAGTCTGTTTTGGGCAGCGTCAGCGGAAGGCGAAGAATTTTGCGGTTGCCGATCACTGTGCCCTCCCCGGCGTGGACAAAGCCCTTGGCGGTGCGGAGATACACATCGAAATCCTCTACCCGCTCGCTGAAACGCAGATCCTCCCGCAGCACAACGCTGCTGACCTGCTGCATCCCATCCAGCTTGCAGTCCAGGATATATTCGTCATCCCCAAACGAATAGCTTGCGGTATCTTCTGCCAGCATTGCGTTTAATGCTTCGATTGACCGCATGCCTTCGTTGCTCCCAACAGAAAAGCTCTGCACGGCGGAGTTGGAAAATTCCCTGCGGATACGGTCGCCAAAAGCTTTTAAGGTGAGCGTATCAATCAGTGGGATCACGCCGTTTTGATTGGGCGAAACATTGAGCAGAAGAGAGGCGTTGCCGCCCACGGTTTTATAATAGATATCCATCAGCGTGGACACGGTTTTGACCTTTACATTTTCATTGCTGTGCCAAAACCAGCCGGGACGAATCGGTACATCGGCCTCCGCCGGATACCACTTGAGGTTTTTATATTGGGAAACGATATCTCGGCCGCCCATGTCCGGCGCGTCATAGCTGATGTGGGGCAATGTGCCGAGAGCTGGATCCAACGCCTCGTCATTGGCAGTGACAACGCTCCACTCGCTTACACGGGCGTTACCCGCCTCGTTGCCGATCCAGCGCACGTCCGGGCCGCTGACCGCGATCACCGCGTTTGGCTGATAGGTGCGGATCACTTCATAATACCGGTCAAAATCATAGGTGAAATCAGGTGCGCCATCACCCTTAGCGCCATCCAGCCAAATGGCAAATAACTCGCCGTAGCGGGTGCAGAGCTCCGTGAGCTGGCTGACAAAATAATCATTATAAGCGTCTGTTCCGTAGGTTGGCTCATGCATATCCCAGGGGGAGAGGTAAACGCCGAATTCCATTTCATATTTGCGGCAGCTTTCCGCAAGCTCCTGCACGATATCCCCTTGCCCATCCTGATAGGGGCTGGAGGCAATATCATGGGTGGTATAGTCGCTTGGAAACAGGCAAAAGCCATCGTGGTGCTTGGCGGTGAAAATAATCCCCTTGCTGCCGGAGGCCTTGACAGCCTGCACCCATTGATCCGTATCGACTTTTTGGGGGTTAAACTGGCTGGGTGATTCTTTGCCAGTGCCCCATTCGCTGTTGGTAAAGGTATTCATGCCATAGTGAATGAAGGTGTAGTATTCCAGCTCCGCATAGGCAAGCTGGCGCGCCGAAGGAACAATCTCCGTCAACCGCTCCACCTCGGGGCCGCTGTTGGGGTAACCATTGTTGTCGTTTGACCAGCCTTTGGCAAACTCACCACTGCCGGGCGCATACGCGCCGGAAAACAGCAAGGCAAAAAATTGCACAAGGGAGAGGATAGCCGCAACCAGGCGGCGAAGGCTCAGGAGAATATTCATTTTGCAATGCCCCTTTTTCTCTACATTCTAAAATGATCAAAAGATCAATTTCCCAGAATAATGAGCGGCAGCTCCTCCGGGGAGGAGACAATATATTCAGCGCCTGCCTGCTCGAATTCCGCACGGCTGCCAAACCCATAGAGGACAGCTGCGCAGGGAAGCCCAGCCCGGTGAGCCCCCTCGATATCGAAATGCCGATCGCCCACCATTAGAATGCGGCTGTCGGCAGGAAGCGAAAGCCCCACGATCGCCTTGCGGATCAGTGCCTCTTTTCCTGGGGGATTCTGGGAGAAATCGATGCCGGATACATAGCTGAAACAAGCGCCGATCTCTAACCGGGAAAGAATTTCTTGGATGAAGGGCACAGGCTTGGAGGAGGCTACGCCAAGGCGGACGCCGCTGCCTTTCAATTGGGTGAGCAGCGGGCGAATTCCATCATAAAGCCGCACCTCACGCACTCCCTGCGAACGGTAGTGCTCACGGTATTTTTCAACCAGCGCTTGCGCGCGGGCCTCATCCACGCCTAGAAGGTGTATAAAGCTGTGTTGGAGAGGCGGCCCAATGAAATAGCGCAGGGCTTGTTCATCAGGCCTTGGGTAACCAAAAGCCTTCAGCGCATATCGTACGCTATTGTAGATCCCCTCAGAGGAATCTACCACCGTGCCGTCAAAGTCAAAAAGAACTGCGTCAAAAAGCGGCTTACTCAATCTGCTTTATCCCCTTTTGCCTGCGCTTTCGCGACAAATTTTTCTTCCTTTACAAGGAATCGTTCATGGGTGCCCGCGCCGACTTCCCCTGCATCATCCCAAGCGCGCACTTGGAAGGAGAGCTTCCGCCCCTCCACAGCGGTCAGGCGCGCTTCGGCATAAACATGCATGCCGACAGGCGTTGCCGATGTGTGGCTGATATTCAGGCTCGTTCCTACAGTGGTTTCTCCCTCTTTCAGGAACGGTGCGATACACGCGCACGCGGCCTCCTCCATCAGGGCGATCATCGCGGGAGTCGCAAATACGGGCAGGGAACCGCTGCGCATGGCGGCGGCAGTAGTCGCTTTGGTGACCAGGATAACGGCTTGGGAAACAGCCCCAATTTCCATGCTTGAAGCACTCCTTTCTAGATGAAACCTATAGATCAAGGCATAATTCCACCGGGCAGTGGTCGGAACCATAGATTTCCGTGTGGATTTTGGCCTCCTTGATTCGGTTGGCTATGCGGTTGGAAACGCAAAAATAATCGATGCGCCAGCCGGCGTTTTTCTCCCTGGCATGAAAGCGGTAGGACCACCAGGAATATGCTCCGGTTAAATCCGGGTATAAATAACGAAACGTATCGGTGAAGCCGGCAGCCAGCAGCTCGCTGAACTTGCCCCGCTCTTCATCTGAAAAGCCAGCCTTCCCACGGTTGGGCTTTGGGTTTTTTAAATCGATCTCCTGATGCGCCACGTTCAGGTCGCCACAAAAGACAACGGGCTTTTGCGCATCAAGCTTCTGAAGGTGGGCGCGGAAGGCATTCTCCCAATCCATGCGGTAGTCGATGCGGGCCAGCTCCTCCTGCGCGTTCGGCGTGTAAACGGTGACAAGATAAAACGCATCGAATTCCAGCGTGATCACGCGGCCTTCTGTGTCGTGCTCCGGGATGCCGAGCCCAAGCTGCACGGAGCGCGGTTCCTCCTTGGTGAAGATCGCCGTGCCGGAATACCCCTTGCGCTGCGCATAGTTCCAATATTGATGGTAATTTGTAAGCGGCGGCTCATCCAGCTCAATTTGCCCTGCTTGGACTTTTGTTTCCTGTAGGCAGATGATATCTGCATCCATCGCTTGCATGCTGTCGAGAAAGCCCTTTGATACGCATGCCCGGATGCCATTCACATTCCAGGATATCATTTTCATCATGTTATATCGATCTCCTTATGGTGCTCATAAAAGAACAATTTTCCTTCGCTTTTTGATAGATTCGCCCCAAATGGCGTTGCCGCATCGCGGCAGGAGGCGTTTCGCGCCGACAGGCATTTTTCCAATGCTTCAAACATTTTGTTTGAAGCTCAGGCTGTTGAAAAAGGTATATCCATTCATCAAAATACACAAAGATGATTCAGCAAAAATGTTTAAAAAAATACTTTTAATGCTGTCAGTTGTAAATTGCTTTCATAAAAACAAAAAGTTAAGCATGCGCTCAGGCCGCGCAGGCCCTCCCTTTTCCGTTCGGTCGGAAAAGGAAGCAAAAGGGGCCGCAGCGACCGTCGCGACGGTCGCTTGTGCACGGCACATCGGCAGCAGGAAGCGTTGATGCACGTTAGAACTCGTTCGGCGAACCTTCCCAAACTCAACGCCTCACGGCGTTTCAAACACATGGAAAGGTTCGTTTTTGCCCTCCGGGCAAAAATCCTCTCACGAGCCACGCCGTCAGATGCTACAAATGCTGCCTTGGCCTTCCGCTAGCGTTCTGCGCTGCATTTAGATGCTCGTTACGCTGGCGATTCACAACGAGACTTTTTGTGCACGTTTTTCTTCCATTTGGCTTTTTCGACAAGCTGTGCTTCAAACATTTTGTTTGAAGCTATTATACCATAAAATCAGGATATCGAAAAGAAAGGAGGCTAAAAAGGATCTTCTGTGTGAAAGCGAGCCATACTGGGCATATTTTTTATTTGTGCCCGATACCCTGGAAAACATATCATTATTCTACATTTAAAAAATTTCAATTTATAAAACATATTATATAAAAACATAAAATTACAGAAGGAATATTCTATTGACTTTTTTGTGAACATGTTGTAAATTATAAATACTTAAGGTCTGCATTGCTACATAATTTCTATGCAGTGTGCAAATCAGGCGCGATCGGCTTTTATCTTTATTTTAGCAAGCGCCGTATTTCAGAAAGGGGTAATTTACTAAATGAAGAAGAACCTGACCAAGCTTTTGGCGCTCATGATGGCGCTGGCGCTCGTGTTCTCCCTTGCCGCTTGTGGTGGCGATAATGGAGACGAAAACTCCACGGATCCCTCCAATAATCCGGCGGCGAACGAGAGTGTCGATAATGACGACACGGTTCCGCCCGCAGAGAACACCGACCCGAGCGCGACGAATGAGGATCCGAGCGCAACAGATGAGAGCGGCACAACGCCGAATGAGGAAGTGACAACGCCGAGCGGCGAGAAAGTCACCACGCCGGAAGGAAAGCCCGAAACCAAGCCTGCGAATACCGATAAGGGCTTGACCTCTAATGACAAAGCGGAGATCATTAAGTTCTATAAAGCAGCGGCGGATAAGATGACAAAGACACAGAAAAAGCAGACTCTTTCTCTGGTAGGAGATTTGAGTGGCGAAGGAGCAATTGCAAATCTGGTTAGCAGATTCAGTTCGAACATTAATAGCGCGCTATCCAAGAATTCCAGTGCCTCAGAAGGCGTGCCAGGCGCATACAGCAAGCTGGTAGCGTCTGATTTGAGTAGCGCTTCCGCCAAATCTGATGGTAAATATACAACGATCACCATGAAGGCGAAAGAGCAGACTGATACTGCTAAGAGCGCTTGGGACAAAGGTCCTGTCGGCCATTTAATTGGTGTTCTGGGGGATGTTGACAAAGCAATTACCGAGTTGGGCGTACCGGTTAATTATGAAACATCGAATATTAAGCTGACTTACAAAAATGCTTCTGCTACAGTGAAAATTGATAACAATACGGGCAAAATTGTGAGTGCCACTTGGAATAGTGATATTCATATTGATGCTAAAGATATTACGGTAGCTTATATCCTTCCGATTCAGCATGTAAAGGGTCATGTGAACCAAAAAATTGTGATGCCTGCCTGAAGCTGATTTTTAGAGTTGGTTTAAGCGATTCATTAAACAAGAAACAGCCTGCAAGCAATTGCGGGCTGTTTTTTACGATGAAGTCAATATTGATGAACGCTGATTCAAAAAAAGTAGCATTTTCCATTGACTTTTTATTCTGTTTGCTGTAAATTAGTGTTCGTAGACAGCACCACTCGGTGCGGCAATAGGGAGCGTGTGATACATATTCTTTGTGGGAACACGCCCCGATAAAAATGTTTTATTTTAAGAAAGGGGTACTACTACACAATGAAAAAGAACCTGACCAAGCTCTTAGCGCTTATGATGGCGCTGGCGCTCGTCTTCTCCCTTGCAGCCTGCGGCGGCGATAATGGAGATGAAAACTCCACGGATCCCTCCAACAATCCGGCGGCGAACGAGAGCGTCAATAATGACGACACGGTTCCGCCCGCAGAGAACACCGATCCGAGCGCGACGAATGAGGATCCGAGCGCTGAAGAAAGCGACACGCAGACACCTGGCGAGACTGAGAAGCCCGGTGAGACTGAGAAGCCCGGTGAGACCCAGAAGCCCGGTGAAACCCAGAAGCCGGATGCACCTGCTGCGAAGGCTCCTCAGGGCGTGAATGAAATTGTTAAGGCTTATAATGCTGGGATCGTAACGATGAAGTCCGCTTCTATGAAGCGTACGTTGGATGCCGGACGTGTTTACAGGGAGAAGGAAATCCCGATTGTTGGTAAAATTGACCTTAACCTTGGTAAGGAACAAGGCGTAAAAGATGCTTTTAGCAATAATGGTAAAGCGACTCAGATTTCTGACAAAAAGCTTTATAATGTGAATGCCTCAGATGTGAGCAGCGCTACCTGTAAGGAAAGCGGCAATAATTATGTGTTCACCATTAACCTAAAGACTAAAAAGTTAGATGTTAACAGCGCAAAACATGGTGATGGTGGTTATAGCTACTTTATTGATAAAGCAGAGGCTACAACTGTAGTTGCCAGCATGCTTAAGGCGTTTAGTCTTCCGGGTAGTGCAACAATCAAGGGCGGTACAGTTACGCTTTCGAAGGGTGTTATTGTTGCTACAGTAAACAAGAGCACAGGGAAGATTTCTAAAGTGAATTTCTCTTTCTCCGAATCTGTCGTTGCAAATGCGTCCTACTTTGGTGTCGGTATTGATGAGGCTACGATTACTGGCCACGGCACAGTGGACTATTCTGCATAAGTTATAGTGAATTTGAAAGCTGGCTCCAATTGTGATGGAGCCAGCTTTCTCTTTTTCGATCATGATGTCCTGAGCTATTTTAACGCAGTTTCATATCACTGTAGGGGTAATGATATCAATATCAAGAGAGTGATTACTGACTAAAAGAGAGAGGCACGAATTCTCCCGAAAAAAATTTTTCCGCATTGACAATGGATCATTTTTTTGATATCATTTTAACGCTGTCTAGTACTGTAAAACTTTAAAAGACATGCCTCCATAGTTAAATGGATATAACAAGCCCCTCCTAAGGGCTAGTTGTAGGTTCGATTCCTACTGGGGGTGCCAAGCCCGGATGTGATTGACACATTCGGGCTTTCTCTTTGCATAAGTCGGTATTTCCCGAACGGAGTAAACCACGATATTCGCTTGAAATCATTGGAGGAGATCAAGCACAATCGCCGTGTCAACTCGTTTTTGATGGGTTGGGAGAGAAGAATACACGATGCAACCGGTTTGACCGGCAAAGCGAAAACGGCCTGAAGGAGCTCAACATAAGATGGGCTGTAGCAAAAGCGAGAGCATTTTGCTACAGCCCATTTGGAATATAAACGGGATTTATGATCTGCCTTTCCTTTTGCGCAGTCGGAAATAAAAAATAATTTCGATCACCACCATCGCAGCCAGCACAACTGGATAAGACCATTTCCAATGCAGCTCCGGCATGAAAGCAAAGTTCATGCCATAAATGCCGGTGATCACGGTCAGCGGCGCGACCATCCCGGCGAGCAAGGTGAGCCTTTCGCTTGTTTCACTCTCCCGCATGGAAACGGCGCTGTCATAGGAATTTTGAATTTGGGATACCAGTTCGCCAAGGCTCGCAACAAAGTCGTAGAGCTTTTTGAAGCGAGTGCCAATGCCTGAAAAGTATTTTTCGTTTCCACGGCGGATGAATTTATTTTCGTTCATATGAAAGGCGTCGCCCAGATAAATCAGAGGCCGAACATATTTTTTCAGGAGATTGACCTGCGCTTTTAACTCAATGATCCGATTAAACTTTTCTTTCGCCGCATAGACGAGGATATCCATTTCGAGATCTTCCAGTTGATCCTCGAGATTTTCCAGCGTTTGAAACATTTGATCCAAGATAAAATCAAAAACAAGATAATAGAGATAATTGTGCGTAGCTCTGCGCGGGCCCTGCGTCCTTTTTTGTAGCCGTGCGAGCAGCTCGGAACGCAGCTGTTCATTGTTGAGGATCAGCACCAGATAATCCGTGCCGATATAAAGATCGATTTCTTCAAAGATTAGCTTTTCGCCTTCATAGAAGAAGTAGTTGACCGTAATAAAATCATAGGTTTCAAAGCTCTCAAAGCGGGCATAGTCGTCAATTGTCATACACTCCTCGATCGTCCCGTCGTCAAAGCCGAAGCTGCCCTGTAGCTGAAGAAGCTCCATATTATTGCAGATGAGAAGGAGACCGGGCGTCTCTTGATCCCAGCTATTGTTTTTCAAGGGCTTCAATTCGCCCTCGCGAATGCCGAAAGCCTGCAATGTGTTTGCCTCCCTGTCCGAATAAAGTCAAAAGGAGCGGATTTCCCGCCCCTTTAGTATACCATTTTTTTGTAAGATGCGCCATTGGCCCCAATCAGGCATACGAAATCAATTTTAGCGTATGTAACCCACGTTCCATAGGGGCGAACACACAGTATATAGTGCAGTAGCAAGTCCACACAGTTTTATCAGGCGGGGGCAATCGTATCGGTGGTAATATAGCGGATGCCGGCGCTATAAACACGGTCATGCGCTTCTATGGTATTAATTGTCCATGCGCCGGCCTCAACGCCGCTCTCCTGAAGTGCTTTCAGCCGCTCATCGGTGTTGTACTTATGGCTAAGCTTAAAATCCAGCCCCGCTCCGATCGCCTTGCACTGCTCCAGCGCCTTATCTGTAATTTTTTCAGAAAGATACCACAGACGGATTTCCGGTGCGAGTGCATGCACTTTCTCAAGCTGTTCATAGCAGAAGGAAAGGACGACGCATTTTTCAGCAAGCCCTTTTTCACGCAGAGCCGCCACCACGTCCTCGAGGCCTTCCATCCCGTTTTCTTTTTTAATCTCTACACAGGGAATCATCTGATATTTGGCGCATTCATCAAGCGCCTGGGAAAACGTAGCGAGCTTTAATCCGGGGTAGTTGCCGATATTTGCGCCGTTATCGTAGGAATAGGATTGCAGCTTCTCATAGGTCATATTGTGGATGTCGCCATAGCCATCGGTCATGCGCTTGATATTCGCATCGTGCGAGAGCACCCATACGCCATCCTTCGTGCGCTGGATATCAAACTCCGCGCCCCAGAAGCCGGCTTCCCCTGCCCTTGTCAGCGCAGGGATCGAGTTTTCAGGCGCAACGGCCGAAAAGCCGCGGTGCGCGATGTAACGAGGCTGATCCGTTTTGCTGACTACAGCGGACTGGTTGCCGCTGAGCGTTGGCCTGGCCTCCACCTTGGGATTGGTTAGGAGATGAAACACAAGGAGCCCAACAGACGATAGAAGAATTACGGATGCGAAAACGATAGCTAGAATGATTTTTGACCTTCGTTTCATATTAATTCCCTCCACGCTCATTTTATCAATCAAGATACTGAGAATACGCTGTTTTTCCCTCGGAATGGTATCCTGCTTTCTTATATAAGCGGTGTACGCCGGGCTCGCTGTGGCCGGTGACGAGCATGATCTTATAGCACCCGGCTTCCCGGGCAATTTGCTTGGCAAGCCCCAGTAGGGAGAATGCCAGGCCCTGGCCACGGTGATTTTGGTCTGTCACCACATATTCCACCAGCGCAAAAGGGCGTTGCCCGTGCGTAAGGCTCTCTGTGATGATGAGTGTCACAGTGGAGAGGAGAGCGCCGCCCTCCTCTGCGACGAGCGTATGGAGCTGTTCCTGCCGGAGCATGCGTTCCCATGTGCCGGTTACCCGCCCGTCGATCTCCGGCATGGTGTTATCGTTGAGCTGGGTATAGAGCGCAAGCAGGCCTTTCAAATCCCCCTGCGTGGCTTCACGAAACCGAATCATTGCCTTCGACTCCCTTCTCAAATGTCTCAAATAAAAAGACGCTATTTGAAGCCCAAGGGAAAAATCCCTTTTTGCACAAACAGCGCCTGATACGACTTAAATTTTTTGCTCCAGCACACGCAGAACATGGGCCGGATTCCCGCCCACAACCGTATGAGCGGGAACGGATTTTGTTACAACAGAGCCGGAGGCGATTACGGCGTTATCCCCAATGGTCACGCCGGGATTAATGACCGCGCTGCCGCCGATCCAAACGTTATCGCCAATGGTGACGGGTTTTCCATATTCCAGGCCGATTTCATTGCGCTCATATGGATCAAGCGGGTGCGTGGCAGTGTAGATGCATACGCGTGGGGCGAGCATACAATTCTTTCCGATGTGCACCTCGCAGCAGTCGAGGATGACAACGTCAAAGTTGGCATAGAAGTTTTCACCCACATGGATGTTGCAGCCATAGTCGCATTTGAAATCAGATTCCACATAGATATCCTGCCCGGCCGAGCCCAACAGCTCCCGGAGAAGCGCATCGCGCGTTTCTCCATCCTCTTCCGGCGTTGTGTTGAATGCCCGGCAGAGCCGTCGCGCACGGGCTCTTGCCGCGCAGAGCTCCGCATCCCCAGCGTTATAGAGTTCACCGGCAAGCATTTTTTCACGCTCTGTTTTCATTGGAAAGGAGTCCTTTCTTCATGAGATCAGGTGTTTTTCATGATGACGCTTTCAATCACATTGGCGACGTCTTCGCAGTTGTCGCAGCATTTTTCCAGCCGGTCGAGCGTTTCTGTCCAGGCCATGACGAGAATTGGATCTTTTTCCTCCAGATAGAGGCTATGCACCGCATCTAGATACAGCTTGTCGCCCACCTCTTCTGCATGGTTTACCTCAATGATCTTGCTGTGAATGGTATCGGATTTTTTAAAATTATGTAGTTCCTGCAATGCGGCCTTCAGCGTTTTGCAGCAGTTGACGATCACCTGTGTGAATTCCAACGCTTCTGCACGGATAGACTTGATGTTATACATATACACGCGAATCAAAACATCTTCGACAGCGTCTGTCACGTCGTCAATTTCCTGTGCTAAGTCGATGATATCCTCCCGCTCAATGGGGGCGATGAATTCTACCGTTAGCTTATTCATCATCTCATGCTTGCAGATATCAGCCTCATGCTCGATCTTATGGATTTCATCGAGCTTTTTAGGCAGGGTATAAGGGTCGAAGGTGCGCAGGGTCTCATGGAGCATCTCGGCCCCTTGGCAGGCATAATCGGACATACGGACAAATGCGTCAAAATAGTTGTAATCTCTTTTTTTGGCCATAACCGGTTAAATCCTTTCTGTTATCTATATTCCATACGTTTTTAAAAAATCATCATAAACAGCTTTGCCATTAAATAGCCGATGAAACCGCAGCCAGGGAAAGTCAGCACCCATGCGAGCACCATTTCCTTGACAACGCCCCAATTGACGGAAGAAAGGCGCTTGGATGCACCGACGCCCATGATAGCGGTTGTTTTTGTGTGCGTTGTGCTGACGGGAATTCCGGTCAGGGATGAGAGCAGCAGGCAGAGCGCGCCTGCGAGATCTGCGGAAAAGCCCTGATAGGATTCGAGCTTCACCATATCCATGCCGACCGCCTTGATGATCCGGTAGCCGCCGATTGAGGTGCCGAAGGCCATCACGAGGGAACAGACCACCATCAGCCACATTGGGATGACGAAGTTTTCGGCCTGCCCCTGCCCTTGCGCCAGCGCGACGCCGAGCATGCAGATGCCCATGAACTTCTGGCCATCCTGCGCGCCGTGCATGAAGGCCATGGCTGCGCCGCCCGCAACCTGCGCCTTTTTGAAAAAGCGGTTGGTTTTGCGGCGATCCATGTTTTTGCAGATAGATTCTAAAATTCGCACAATCACGAATCCGGCGATAAAGCCAATCACAGTGGAGAGAATCAGGCCATAAATTACCTTGATCCATTCGCCCCCGTTGATACCCTTGAGGCCGCCCTGCATGGCGATTGCCGCACCGGATACGCCCGCAATGAGCGCGTGGCTTTCACTGGTGGGGATGCCGAACACCCACGCAGCCGTGGCCCAGATCACAATGGCGAAAAGTGCCGCGCACAGCGCAATGAGCGCTTCATGCGCATCGCCGCCGAAATCAACCATATTGGAGATGGTTTGCGCGACGGTGGCGTTGATCTTCGTCATAACAAGCACGCCTAAAAAGTTGCACACAGCGGCCATCAGGATCGCTGACCGTGGCTTGATGGCCCGGGTAGATACGCAGGTGGCAATTGCGTTGGGCGCATCCGTCCAGCCGTTTACCAGGATGACGCCCAAGGTTAAGGCAAAGGTGATGAGCAGCGCTGGATTAGAAACGAGCTGGCTCAAAAAGGTAGACAGGTCAATTGTCATATGGGTGCTCCTTTTTGCTTTTTCAATCAAAAGAAATGTTTTATATAGAAACAGGCGGACAACTGCGCTCGCCTGAAGCTTTCAGGAGGATTGATCCGCATGAAACTGCAATTGGTTTTTAATCGAAACAAAACCAAAATATAGTATAATACAAAGAATTGTCTTTTGTACAGTATTTTTTTCATTTCTACGATTTTCGAAGGAATTGGAGCAGAAAACCAGGAAAAGATTTTAAAGAAGAAAGAGGAGGATATGTTCCAGAAAATCGAGGGCTGCCTGCTGGAAAGCAAAGTGGCTTACCAGGATACGGCGCTTTTTATCCGCCCCAGCCGAAAAATTCGATATCCTCCAAAAATGGACGAAAGGCGGAGGGAAGGGTAAACTGGCGGTTAAGCTGCTCTTGCGTGACCCATACGAGATCTTTGGCCACCGCTTCCTCCACACGGATGCGATAAGCAGACATATGCCATTCGATATGCGTAAAAATATGCTTGGCCTGGCCGCATTTTTCAATCCGCAAAGCATTTAAGCCCCATTGCTCAGCGCATTTTTGAACATCCTGCGGGGAAGCCACACCACATTCATTTGGAAGCTCCCATAAGCCCGCCAAAAGCCCCTGATTCGGCCTGCGGTGCAGAGCGAGCTTCCGGTCACACAGAAATAGAAAAACCGCGCGTTCTTCTATGCGGCGCGCCTTTTTCGGCGCTTTAACAGGAAAATCACAGGGATTCCCCTGTGCGCCCGCTGCACACAGGCTGTGCAACGGGCAGGCTTCGCATTGCGGCGCGCTATTTGGCAGGCAGACTGTGGCGCCCAACTCCATCATGGCCTGGTTGAACGTGCCGGGAGCCTCCTGGGGAAGGATGAATTGGAGGCAGTTCTCAATTCGCTTTTTGGTTTTCGGGTCGCTGATATTAGATGGATCGGCCATCAGGCGGGTGGCAACGCGCAGAACGTTCCCATCCACCGCTGGCACCGGAATTCCATAGGCAATCGAGGCAATCGCGCCGGCTGTGTATGGGCCGATTCCAGGCAGGGTGAGCAATTCTTCATAGCTGCGGGGCAATTCGCCGCCATAACGCTCCATTACAAGGTTAGCGGCTTTATGTAGGTTGCGCACACGGCTGTAGTAACCAAGCCCCTCCCATAGCTTGAGATAGGTGGCCTCATCTGCCTCTGCGAGTGTGCGCACATCCGGGAGCGTTTGTAAAAAACGCTCATAATAGGGTTTAACCGCCTCAACGCGGGTTTGTTGCAGCATGATTTCTGAAATCCACACGCGATAGGGTGTGGGTTCGTCGCGCCATGGGAGACGGCGCGCATTTTGCCGATACCACGTTAGCAAAGGGTTCACTATATGGGAAAAAGCATGAGTATTCAACGAAATTCTCCTATTTTCAACGATTCATACAAATCCTATTGGGCATTTGTTTCAGCCAGGCGAAGAAACTGCCGGCGCATAGCAGCCGGCTTGGACGCCTTGTTCCAGAATTCCTGATAGAGCGCGTCGAGCGGCCCGAGATTGCCGGCGATCATGTCCCGGATTTTCATCCTGTAATCAGATCCCTAATCATCAACATATTGCTTAATTACAGCATAACTTTGGATCGGGCTTTCAAGCGTACAGCCGCGGCAGTTCGCCGCGCTGGGGGAGGGCAAATAAACGCTGCCCATCCCTGTTTGCGCTAGGCAGAATCGGCGGTAGAGCTGCGTCGCCTTTTTCCCAGTGGTCAACACAGCGCGGATGGGCGCTGTTTCAAAAATAGGCCGCAGATCGTTTGCCACGGGGCGGCGGATACTTGCGTCGGCTGCGCCCTGGATTTCGCAAGAGGCAAGCACATCCCAAAGCGCAATGTGATGCGAACGCACGAGCGCCTCCTTTTCCGCATTATTTTGTGGTAGGGGCTCTTGAAAAAGGGTCGAAAGAACGCGCCAGAAACGGTTTTGCGGATGGGAATAGTAGAAACCGTATTCCCGAGATTTTGGAGAGGGCATTGTGCCGAGGATTAAAACAAGGGAGCTCTGATCATAAACCGGGGGAAGCGTATGCACGACAACTCCCATCTCAGGACGCCTCCTGAATTTGCTTTGGCCTCCTGTAGGCCTGGTATAAGCGCGAAACGGTGTTGCTCAGGGAGAGCAGGGAAATGAGATTCGGTATCACCATTAAGCCGTTAAAAGTATCGGAAAGGCTCCAGACAAGGTCAACCTTCAGCGTGGAGCCTACGGCCACGAAGATACATACGAGCAGCGCATAGACCTTCACGCCCTTTTTTCCGAAAAGAGAACGGATATTGACCTCTCCAAAAAAATACCAGCCGATGATGGTGGAAAACGCGAAGAAAAGCATACAAACAGCGATGAATACCGTACCGCCGCGGCCAAACATGGTTTCAAACCCTGCCTGAGTTAGATCGACGCCCTGCAACTCCCCCGCATAACCACGCGGCAGCACACCGGTTACCAGCACAACGAGGGCAGTTAAGGTCAGGATGACAAATGTGTCAATAAAAACGCCCATCATGGCCACCACGCCCTGATCGCAGGGATTCTTCACCTTTGCTACCGCATGGGCATGAGGCGTGGAGCCCATGCCTGCTTCATTGGAAAAAAGGCCGCGCGCCACGCCAAAGCGGATTGCCTTTTGCACGGTGATGCCCATTGCACCGCCCGCGAGAGCCTGCGGGGAAAAAGCGCCGGTGAAAATCTGGGCAAAAGCATCGGGGATTCGGCGGAAATTGACGGCGATGATGAGAAATGCGCCAATGATATAGAACAACGCCATCACGGGCACGATTTTTTCCGTCACGCTGGCAATACGCTGTACGCCGCCCAAAAAAACAAAACCGGCCGCTGCTGCAACGAGCACACCGACCACGAGAGGTGGAATGCCGAAGGCGTTGCGAAACGCAGCGCCGATAGAATTGGACTGCACCATATTTCCCATAAAGCCGAGCGCACAAATCACCAGCACAGAAAAAATACCGGCAAGCACTTTACCCAAACGGCCCTTGAACGCTGCACGGATATAGTATGCTGGTCCACCGGTTACTTCGCCGTCGCGGGTGGTTTTAAATTTTTGCGCGAGGGTCGCCTCTGCGAAAATTGTCGCCATGCCGAAGAAGGCACTCAGCCACATCCAGAAAATTGCGCCTGGTCCACCGCCAATCAGCGCCGTGGCCGCACCCGCAAGATTGCCCGTGCCAACCTGAGCGGCGACTGCCGTAGCGAGGGATTGGAAGGAACTCATCCCTTGGCCATCCGCCTTTGCACCGCGCAGGCGGATTCCGCCAAAGGTGCGGCGAAAGCTCTCGCCAAAACGGAGAACCTGGATAAACCTCAGCCGTAAGGTGAAATAAACGCCGGTTCCGCATAAAAGAAATAAAAGCAGATAGTCCCAGAGATAGTGGTTTGTAAATGCGACTGCATCCTGTAAAAACGACAAAATCATTGCTCCTTTTTCACTGCTAGTCCATGGTTGCCCGGTGAGGCGCCATGCGTAAGGTGCCGCTGTGGCCGCTGCACACAAAATACTTATCTATTATAATATAACAGTCGTTTCAGATGCAATCCCTGCGCACTGATTCGATTTGAAAAATGGATATTCAATCATTCTTGACGGGCTGTACGATTTCTGTTATTCTAAAAATAGATCATTTATACAAATTAGAAATAAATTCATATTGCTAGGAGTCAGTATGCCGAAACGGAATGGCAGGTTGCAGTTGTGTACAAAATGGGAAAAAGTAGCGATTCGGCTGCTGCTGATTGCGGTTGCTGTTGCGTTGGTATCGCTGATGGGCGGGTGCCCGATTCGGCGTTTTTGGGGTATATCCTGCCCTGGCTGCGGTATGACACGGGCGTGTGCCGCACTGCTGCGGCTGGATTTCCAGACAGCGGCAGCGTATCATCCATTGGTTTTTGTGCTGATCCCAGGGCTTCTTTACGTTGTGTTCCGGGAGTTTCTGCCCTTCTCACGGAATCGGAAGGTAGAAATGGCGCTTTTAGCGGCGTTTTTGGTTGCCTTAGTGGCCGTATATTGCTACCGGATGTTGATCTCCCATGCCGCCGTGCTGGAAACGGATTATTCAAACTCCGTTTTTTATAGAATCGTTTCTGCTATAAAGGGCTGGCGGACATGAAAAAATAGCTTCAAACGGGTCGCAAAGTTTCAAGCTTTGAAACTTGGAAGCATTGGAAAAATGCCTTTCGCTGAGCGGCAACGTCATTTTTCGCAGGGAGAGGCTTTGCGTGTATGATGAATCAAAAAGCCTACTCAAATAGATCCTTTTAAGAATTATCATGGTGGACATTTACGACCTGTATCGATATTTCGAAATCAGGGCCCGTCTATAGCGGTCTGCGCCAAAATACGGACTTTCCTTCCGGCATGGAGGCACGACAGCGCCGCCTGTACACTGATGCAATCCTGCCCTGATTTTTATGCGGGGCGGGATTTTTGCACTGCATTTGAGTGCATTTCAGGAGCATAATAAAGAAAAGCCATAAGCCTCCTCCTTTACGCAAAGGGGAAAGGATGATAGAATTGATCTATAACCCTTTCGGATTAGCCGGATTAACCGCATAGCGGTCGATGCGGCTGATTGGATTTGAGGAAAACGACAAATGACCCTATCAAAGGAGGAGCGATGATGAAAGCGCGAGTGATCCCATCGCAGCCGGAAATAGCTGTGCTCTATCACTTTAAGGAGACGCAGCAGGAGGGAGCGGTACTGCGCGAACTTCTTTCTCAACATCATATTGAGGCTTGCAGCCTTCCCGAAGAGGCGCTGGGGCAAACGGTGGCCTCCTTTTTGGCCGGAGAGCCGCCCGTGGCGGGAAAGCAGGCGCCTTATCCGGGGCAGGTGATTGTATTCAGCGGCGTTGCCGCCCAAAAGCAGCAGGCGGTTTTGCGTGCCTTGCGTGATGCGCGCGTGGGCCGGGAGGCGATCAAGGCAGTGGTTACGCCGACAAACCGTGGCTGGGTGTTGGAACGGCTGTTTGCAGAGCTGAGTGCAGAGCATGCGCACATGACGGCGCCGAAAACAGCAGAAAAAGAGGCGAACTGTGAAACCAATTGATTTGAAGAATAGGGCTCTTTTTTGCCCGTGCAAGCGGAAAAAATGCGCGCGTTTCGGGGATTGCGAAGCTTGCCGCGCCTATCATCTAGAAAAGGGCAGCCCGCCCTACTGTGAGCGCCCTGCGGGCGTGCGAAAGAAACAATCAAGCGATGGCGCCGCCCCCTCGGAGGATGACCGAGATGAATGAGCTTTATTTAAAACGGATTATGCTTAAAGAAGATTGCGAAGCGGAGAAAAGCTATGTTTGGGCACTGCCCGTGGTGCGCCATTTAAAGGAGATTACGCTGCGCAGCCCCGTCACCTTTTTCTGTGGGGAAAATGGAACGGGAAAGTCCACATTGCTAGAGGCGCTGGCTGTGCACTGCGGCTTTAACGCCGAAGGCGGCACGAAGAATTTCAACTTTGCAACCAATGAAACGCATTCCCCTCTTTACCATGCCCTGTCGGTTGCAAAGGGCCGCAGGCCGCGCGACGGCTTTTTCCTGCGTGCGGAGAGCTTTTATAATGTGGCGACGGAGATCGATCGGCTGGATGCGGGCGGCGGCTTGGGCCGCCCCGTGATCGACAGCTACGGGGGCGTGTCCCTACACCATCAATCGCATGGCGAGAGTTTTCTCTCCCTGTTGCTTAACCGGTTCGGCGGGGAAGGGCTGTATCTCCTCGATGAGCCGGAAGCCGCGCTTTCTCCTGCTCGGCAGATGACATTGCTTGCACGGATGCATGAGCTGGCGGAGCAGCGCTCCCAGTTTATCATTGCAACGCATTCACCCATCCTGATGGCCTATCCGGGTGCTGAAATCTATGTCTTAACGCCGGATGGGATGGAAAAAACGCCGTATGAACAAACGGAGCACTACTTGCTGACCCGCCGCTTTTTAGAAAATCCAGGGCGAATGCTTGCACAGCTTTTTGAAGAGGGGCCGGGCGATAGCCGCGCCGCAGGAGAGGAATACGAATGAAATTGATTCTGCAAACCCGCCGCCTGACGCTGCGGGAATTGGAGAAAGAGGATGTGGGCGCGTTGCGCCTAATTCTGCAAGATCCGTTGGTTATGTATGCCTGGGAGCATGCGTTTACGGATGCGGAGATTCGGGGGTGGATCGAAACGAACCAGGCGCGCTATCAAAAGGATGGGTGCGGTTATTGGGCGGCCCAGGCATCAGAGACCGGCAAGTTGATTGGCATGCTCGGCCTTTTGATGGAGGAGCTTGATGGTGAGCGAAAGCTTGGCCTTGGCTATCTTCTCCGCCGGGATTGTTGGGGCATGGGCTACGCCACAGAGGGTGCGCAGGCGTTGCTTGACGAAGCCTTCTACAAGAGGAATGCATTAGAGGTAATTGCGGAGATCCGGCCGGAAAACATACCTTCCCGCCGTGTGGCAGAGCGGCTGGGGATGCGGGCGGAAGGCGAGCTAGTCAAACGCTATCGCGGCAAGGATATGCCGCATTTAATCTATGTAAAGCGATCTGGTGAAAAAAGATTGTAACGCAGTGGATTTTGTGGCCATACTATCAGCATGAGGAACTCTTTTTGCAAAGGAGACGGTGGAATGCCGGGCGTTTTATATTATAATGGCGATATTTTAACCATGGAGCCGCAGCTTTACGCGCCGGCGATTTTGGTGGAAAGCGGGCGCATTCGTGCCGTTGGCTCTAAGCAGCAGCTGGAGGCGGCCTTCGGCCCCGGAGCTGAGGCGTTTGATTTACAGGGGCGGACGCTGATGCCTGCGTTTATTGACCCACACAGCCATATTACCGCATATGCCAGCACGCTGGCGCTAGCGGATTTATCGCAGGCCAAAAGTTTTGCGGAGATGAAGGAGATCCTGCTGGGTTTTATGAACCGGAGGGATCTCCCCAAAGGCGCGTGGCTCATTGGATTTGGCTACGATCACAACCGGCTCGCTGAGCATCGGCACCCCGATAAAGCGCTGCTTAATACTGTTAGCGCAGAGATCCCTGTGATGATTACGCACAAATCCGGTCATATGGGCGCGGTGAATCAGCGTGCGTTGGAAAAGGCCGGTATTCGCGCTGACACACCGGATCCGGAGGGCGGACACATTGGCCGTGTTGAGGGCTCGCGCGAACCAAGCGGCTATCTGGAGGAAAAGGCGTTCATGGCCTTGGCCGCGCTTGTGCCGGCGCCCGGTCTGGAGGAGCAGAAAGCCCTATTGCAGCAGGCAGAGCGGGAATATTTGAAATATGGCGTGACCACCGTGCAGGACGGTCTCTTACAGGAGCAAGGTTTTAACCTGATGCGTGATACGCCGCTGCATGTGGATGCGGTGGGCTTTGCAGATCTTAAGCAGAGCCCGACCCTCCTGAAGGAGCACCCGGAATATTGTAAAGGATACCGAGATCACTTCCGGTTGGGTGGCTACAAGATTATTCTGGACGGCTCCCCGCAGGGGCGCACAGCCTGGATGAGCGAGCCTTATGAAGATGCGCCGGATGGTTATTGTGGATACCCGGTCTATTCCAATGCACAGGTGATGCAGTTCATCGAAACAGCTCTGCGGGATGGCGTGCAGCTTTTGGCCCACTGCAACGGCGATGCGGCGGCCGAGCAGTTGATTGCCTGTTATGAGCAGGTGATGGCGTTTCGCCCAGAGGCCTCCAGCCTGCGCCCTGTGATGATCCATGCGCAAACGGTGCGCCGGGATCAGCTGGAACGGATGAAAAAACTGCATATGATCCCATCCTTCTTTATTGCGCACACATATTACTGGGGTGATGTGCACCGCAAGCAGCTTGGGAAGCGCGCTTATGCCATCAGCCCGGCGCGTACCGCGCTCGGGCTGGATCTTCCGTATACGTTTCATCAAGATACGCCGGTTTTGCCGCCGGATATGCTGCGTACCGTGCAGTGTGCCGTTACCCGCTCGACGGAAACCGGAGCCGTGCTAGGTCGGGAGGAATGTATCTCTCCGCTGGAGGCTCTGCGCGGCGTAACGGTGAACGCAGCCTATCAATATTTTGAAGAGAAAGAAAAAGGCTCTATTCAAGTGGGGAAACGGGCTGATCTTGTTGTTTTAAGTGCAAATCCGCTAAAGGTGCCGGCAAATGAAATTGGAAAAATTGAAGTGCTTGTCACCATCAAAGAAGGAAGCGTGCAATACCGAAAAGCATAGGAGGGGAAAAAGTGAAGAAAAAGAGAAAAGTGCTTACCTGCCTTGCTGCGGGGTTCCTTACAGCCGCTGTAGGGGCTGCATGGTACTTGGAGAATAATGATTTGGGGACAACACAGCTCTTTTATCAGGATGATAAGCTACCGGTGGCTTTTGATGGATTCCGCATCGTACAGGTAGCGGATTTGCACGATAAACGGTTTGGCCCCCGCCAAGAGCGGCTGCTTTCCGCGCTGCGGGCGGCAAAACCGGATTGTATTGTCATGACGGGGGATTTAATCGATCGGCGGCGCAAGGGTGGTCAGCCTGCCGCTGCATTTATTCAAGGTGCGGTCGAGATCGCGCCGGTTTATTTCGTGACGGGCAACCATGAAAATTGGTCCGGTCAAGCGGAGGATGTTAAGCGCTTCCTTGCAAAAGCGAATGTTGTTGTTTTAGATGACCGCTGTGAAACGCTCACACGGGGCAATGAATCAATCCTATTGGCAGGCGTATCCGATGAAACGTGCCAACCGGCGGAAAGCCGGAGAGATGGGCAGGAGGTTTTGCTCCCAGCGCTCGGCAGGCTGCTGGAAGGTAAGGAGGGCTTTCGGATCCTTCTGGCGCATCATCCAGAGCGCTTTGCTACATATGCGCAGGCGGGCGTAGATCTGGTGTTTTGCGGGCATGCGCACGGCGGCCAGTTCCGTCTGCCCGGCGTCGGTGGGTTGTATGCGCCTGGCCAGGGTGTTTTCCCAAAGTACACGGCAGGGCTGTATACCATGGAGGCGACGACGATGATTGTTAGCCGCGGCTTGGGCAACAGCCTGTTTCCCTTGAGGCTGCATAATTTTCCAGAGCTTGTTGCAGTAACGTTGAAAAAGGGCATAGCTGCCTCTGAAATGAAATAAGATCCGGTCTTCTGCACAGGCGGAAGGCCGGATCTTGTAATATGGCGCGAAATCACGTTAGGCTTTCGAGCCGCGCAGGATGCGCACGAGCTCCTTGAATTTCGGCGGCTTGCCATACATCAGCACGCCCACGCGGTAAATGCCTGCCGCGAGGAAGCCGATGCCAACGATGGAGGCAAACAAAATCAAGATGGAAAGGAGGATCTGAATGGGAGGCACCTCGCTCATCGCAATCCGGGCGAACATCGCCATAGGTGATGTGAAGGGCACAAAGGAGAGGACCTTCATCAATACGCTATCTACCTTGCCGCCGACCATGGAAAAGATCGTCGCCATAAAAGAAGCGACAAAGAGCATCACAACCGGCATAACGAGCGTGTTGGTATCCTCCATACGGCTGGCGAGGGATGCGAGCGCGCCGAATAGGAATGCATAGAGGAAATAACCGGTGACAAAGAACAGGATTGTGTAGAGAACCAGCTCCAGCGGCATGTCGAATAGGGAGGTGATCACAGAGCCGCTATCCCAATAGCTTTTATTCAAATTGAAGAATACAAACGCCGAGCCTACGATTAGCACGAGCTGCACAAGCCCTGCAAGCCCTGTGCCGACCACCTTGCCAAACATCAGGCTGCTGGGTTTCGCAGAGGTGATGAGCAGTTCCATAGCCTTAGAACTCTTTTCTGTGACAACACTCTGCGCAACAAACTGGCCGTACATCAAGATTGTCATATACAGGGCAAACATCAGGATGAAGGTGTAGAAATAGCTTTTCATCTGATCCTTGCCGGTGGTAATCGTTTCGCCCTGCGCCTGAGCGGAGAGAAGCTGCTGCGACTGCTCAGCGCTTAGGCCGAGCTTCTGCATGGTATCCGCCCGGTATTTGCTCACGATGAGCTCGTCGAGCGTGTAGGATACTGTATCCGTCATGCTGATGTTACCCACGATATATTGATATTTCAGGGGAGCCTGCAACAACAGGGCAAAGCGGTAGGCACCGTCCTCTACCTTTGCCTTGAGCGCGTCTGTATCCGCATCGGTCAGTTGCCACTCGTATTGTGGCAGGGCTGCGGAGAAAAAGGCGAGGCTTTCCTGCGCGTTGGCGCCGGATGCATCCGCTAGGGCGACGATCTCCTTGGCCTGGCCTGGCTCTTCCACCTGTGTGTCAGAGCTGAACGCTTCCTTCAGACGCGGAAAGAAGAGCACGCCGCCGAGCAGGAGGATGGCGAGCAGCGTGATGGCGATAAACACTTTGTTTTTCGCATAGTTTTTGAATTCAAACCGGAATACCGTTAAAAACTGCTTCATACCGCTCCCTCCGTATAGCTGACAAAGATATCGTTGAGCGAAGGCTCATAAACCTGGAATCCATCGAGATCAAAACCCTGGCCGGTTAGCGCGGTCAAAAAGGCGTCCTTTTGATCGACGGCGGCGAGGGTAATCAGCAGGTCACCGTCTTTATCATCCACTTGTTTTATCAATTCTGTGGGCAGCGAGGCCGCCCATTGCCGGATCGCTTCCGTTTGGCGGGTGGAAACAAGCAGGCGGTTTCGTTCATAGCCGCGCTTGATGTCTCGAATATTGCCGGAAAGCACGATTTTACCCTGATTGAGGATTGCAATTTCGTTGCAGAATTCTTCCACATAGTTCATCTGATGGCTGGAGAAAAACACGATCTTCCCCTGTTGGATGCACTCCTTCACCAGATCCTCCAGCAGCATCGCGTTCACAGGATCGAGGCCAGAAAACGGCTCGTCGAGGATCACGATCTGCGGATCACAGATGAGCGTTGCCACAAGCTGAATTTTCTGCTGGTTGCCCTTTGAGAGCGTATCGAGCCGCTTGTTGGCATATTCGCTCATGCCAAGGCGATCGAGCAGGCGCAGCGCGTCCTTTTTGGCCTGTCTGGCCGGAACCCCTTGCAGCGCTGCAAAATAGAGCAGCTGCTCCATGATGAGCTTTTTGGGATACAACCCGCGCTCCTCCGGCAGATAGCCGATCCGAACCCTGTTTACGTCCATCGGTTTCCCATCGATCAGCACACGCCCGCTGTCCGCCTGAAAAACTTGCATGACGATTCGGATCATGGTTGTTTTGCCCGCTCCGTTTCGCCCGAGCAAGCCGAGCGCGCGCCCGCTCTCCACGCTTAGATCAATTCCCTTGAGCACCTGCTTTGCACCGAAGCTCTTGGTAATGTTTTCGGCTGTCAGCCGCATGAAACCACTCCTTTCACCGGGCGGCATGCCGCCCCTACCCTGTTTTTTAACAGAAGATCCATTCAACGGATTCAGTATACGGGTTTTGTCAGCAGCCGTCAAGCGTTTCTGTTAAAACCTGGATTAAAGCTTGCGCTTATAATAGATAAAAGCAATCATAAGGACGGCAACAAAAAAGAGCATTACAGCCAACAGTGTAAAAAAAACCGCAGGGCTCAAAAAACTTGCCGTCAAAACAGCGGGTGGCAGCACGAAAAACAGCGCCCAACCGACCGCGGAAAACGCCTTTCGGCTGATAAGCTGTGTGCGCTCATCCGTTTCTTCCACATAGGCCTTTTGGAGCTTCTCAGGATTGCGGCAGGTGAGGAGCGTGGAGATCAGCGCCAGCAGGCTGCACACCAGCAGCGCCAGCACCATGCCATCCTGAAACCCCAGCATAAAATCGGTTAGCTGGCTTTGCACCAGCGGGCTCCACTGGAAGCGGAACAGCAGAAAGCTCGCAGCGGAAAGCAAGGTAGGAATCCAGACGAGGATTCCCCTGCGGATCATTGTTTTTTTGTATTTGCTGAATTTGTTCGTCTCGTTCAACGGTTATTCCTCCTCAAACAGAAACAGGTCCTCAATCGAGCATCCAAAATAGCGCGCCAGCTTGAACGCGAGCGGTAGCGACGCGGTGTATTTGCCCACTTCCAGGGAGGTGATCGTCTGCCGCGATACGCCGACCGCCTGCGCCAGCTCCTCCTGCGAAAGCCTTCGCTGCTTGCGCAAGGCGGCGATATGATTCTCCATCCCGCACCACCTTTCTTGATTTGTCAAGCTAACTTTGCAAATTTAGTATAGCTTGCTTTGCATAATTTGTCAAGTAAACTTTGCAAAAAATAAAAACAACAAAGGGCAGCCCAATCATCCTGTTGGGCTGCCCCTTTTCATTTATACTTTGGGCATTAACGGTAGAGCGGGCCGTAGGTTGCACAGGCCCTGTAATCCGCACTCTCCGGCTCTTTCGTGCCGAAAGCGGACCAGGCGTGCGGGCGGTAGAGTTCATCATCCGATACATTGTGCAGCGCCACTGGAATGCGCAGCATGCTCGCAAGGGTAATCAGATCTTGGCCGATGTGGCCGTAGGTCAGGGAGCCATGGTTTGCACCCCAATTTGCCATGACGGAATAGACGTCCTTGAAGGCGCCTTCGCCGGTCAGGCGGGGAACGAACCAAGTTGTCGGCCAGGTTGGATCGGTGCGCTGATCGAGAACGGTATGGATTTCATCGGGCAGGGTGACCGTGTAGCCCTCCGCGAGCTGGAGGACTGGGCCAATGCCCTTGATGAGGTTAAGGCGGATCATCGTCACCGGCATTTCGGCCTGCGTTTTGAAGTGGGAGGAGAAGCCGCCGCCGCGGAAATAGCCGAGGTCTGCCGGGCACCAGTCGGTGGCCGCGGTCATGGCTTCAATATCCGCGTCCGTCACATCCCACCACTTTTTCATCAGGTTTGTACCTGCTTCATTCTTGCAGACGCCGGTGGCGTCAAGCGCCGCCGCGCCGGAGTTGATGAGGTGGATAAAGCCCGCTGCCGCCGGGCCTTCCGGTGTTTTGCCCGTAACGCGCTTGACCGCCTCCGGGCTCCAATAAGTGCGCACATCTGCGAATATGCTTGCTGTGCCGGTGAGGAGCTTGCCAAAGAGCATGGCAAGGCCGTTTAAGCCGTCGTTTTCGGTTGCGAAGGTGATCGGCTCCTTTTTGCCGTTCCAATCGAAGCTGGAATTGAGAATTGCCTCAGTGAAATCGCCGTTGGGCATAAAATCCGTCCACATGCGCTGGCCTTGGAAGCCGCCGAGGATCGCGTTGCGGCCAAGCGCCTCTTCGTGACGGCCAATGTTGTTGAGCTTCTCATTGCCCAGCAGGATATCACGGCAGATAAGCGTCATCTTCACGACGAAATCCCACTCATATTCCTTGCGCTCACGGTCATGCGGATTGGCGTTTTTATCAAAGCCCTCCTTGCAGTGCGCGCGCGTCCAGGCATAGGCCTGTTCAAACTCTTCCTTATCGTAGATATCGAGCTGATAGCGGCGCTGCACCTCGGACATATCCACCCACTCTGCGCGGATGCCGAGATATTCCTGCAAAAACTGCGCATCACAGTTAGATCCGGCGATACCCATAGCGACCGCGCCGATGCCGACATAAGCCTTATTGCGCATTTGGCCGACCGCCGCGGCACAGCGGGCGAAGCGCAGGATTTTTTCCGCTACGTCGGGGGGAATGGTGTTATCATTCGCATCCTGCACATCGTGACCATAGATTGAGAAGGCCGGCAGGCCACGCTGCGCATGGGCAGCCATAGCCGCCGCGAGATAGACCGCGCCCGGGCGCTCCGTGCCGTTAAAGCCCCAAATGGCCTTAACAGTCAATGGGTCAAGATCCATCGTCTCACTGCCGTAGCACCAGCAGGGAGTGACGGAGAGCGTTGCGCATACATTCTGCGTTGCGAAGAACTCCGCGCACTTTGCCGCCTCTGCGCCTCCGCCGATTGTACAGGGGGAGACGACACATTCAACAGGCGTGCCATCCGTATAGAACACATTCGCTTCAATCAGCGCTTTCGCGGCCTGCGCCATTGCCATGGTTTTGCCCTCCAGGCTTTCACGCACGCCGCCCCAACGGCCGTCAATGATCGGTCGGATTCCAATTGTTGGCTTTGCCATATTCAGCATCTTCCTTTCAAGTGACAATATAATGTTGAAATTGATCATAAGCTGCATTCCAGCTTTGGGTATCTTTTGGCGCATAGGGGGTAACCGTTTCACTCTGTGCAATAATTTTGCGCGCCTGCCGGATGCTTTCAATCGCTCCGCTTGCGATAAACTGCACGGCCAGATTGCCGAGCACCGTTGCCTCAATGGGGCCTGCGAGCACTGGCACACCACAGGAATTGGCCGTCATTTGGCAGAGAAGGCCATCCTTCGTGCCGCCGCCGAGGACATGGATCTGCCTGTAGGCCTTGCCGGTGCAGTTCCGGATCGCCTCAAAGGTCAGGCGGTATTTGAGCGCGAGGCTCTCATAGATGCAGCGCATGACTTCGCCAACCGTCTGCGGGACATACTGCCCCGTTTTTTCACAGAATTCCCGCACCCGGCCCGGCAGGTCGCCCTGCGGGACGAATTCTGGCGCGTCCGGATCAATGAAGCACTGGAAAGGCTTTGCCGCAAGCGCTAGCTTCTCAAGCTGCGCGAAGCTATAATCCTGCCCTTCCCGCTGCCATTGGCGGCGGCTTTCCTGAATGAGCCACAGGCCGATGATGTTTTTCAAAAATGTTGTTGTGCCTTCCACGCCGCGCTCATTGGTGATGTTCATAGCGGCGGAGGCTTCATTGATGAGCGGAGCCTCCAGCTCTGTGCCAAACAGCGACCATGTGCCGCAGCTGATGAAGAGGAAATCCTTCTCCTGTGTGGGAACGGCAGCAACGGCACTCTGCGTATCGTGCGAAGCGACCGTGACCACCTGCGCAGGGGGCAGCCCCAGCTCCTCACAGATCGACTGTTCCAGTGGCCCGACAGGCTTCCCGGGCAGAACGATCGGCGTCAAAATATTTTTGGGGATTCCAAGGCGAAGCAGCACCTCTTCCGACCAACCGCCCGTCTGTGCGTCCAGCAGCTGTGAAGTGGAGGCAATGGTGAACTCCGTTTGCTTTTTGCCTGTGAGTAAATAGTTGAATAAATCCGGCATGAACAGCAGCGTTTTTGCCCGCTCGAGCAGCGCGGGGCGCTGTCGTTTCAGCGCCATGAGCTGAAAAACGGTGTTAAGCTCCATCAATTGGATGCCAGTCAGCTGATAGAACTCCTCCTGCGGAATGCTTTTGAAGCTCTCCTCCACAAGCCCTTTTGTGCGCTGGTCGCGATAGTGCACGGGATTGTCCAGCAGATAACCGCCTTCGTCGAGCAGGCCGAAATCCACGCCCCAGGTATCAACGGCAACGGTGTCAAAGCCACCGTGCTGCTTTGCTTTGAGCAGACCCTGCTTGATTTCATAATACTGGCGCAGCACATCCCAATAGAGGGTGCCGCGGATGGCCACCGGGTCGTTTGAGAAACGGTGCACTTCCTCTATGCGGATGGTTTCCCCATCGAACGTGCCGAGAATGGCGCGCCCACTCGATGCGCCGAAATCAAAGGCAAGCGCGCGTGATGGATGCTCCAACGTAAACCCCTCCTGTTATTCGGTTACAACGCCTTTTTTGAGGATGATATTGGCATATAGGGCCGTTTCGCCGGTGGCGATGATTGCATAGGCCTTTTTGGCCCGCTCATAGAAGGCGAAGCGCTCGACAAGTTCGGGTTTTACATTTTTTTGATGTTTCATAACAATCTCCCGGTATTCATCCCAAATGACCGGGCGGGGATCGCCCTGTGTGGTTTCCATGAGCGCGACAGGCGCGTCAACATAGGTATCCAGCGGCATGAGCTGGAGCATAGCGTCGAGCAGCTCGGGCACCGCGTGCCCATCACAGCGGACGAGGCGTTGCGCATTGCTTGCTGCGGGGAAATTGCCATCGCCGATGACGATTTCATCGCCGTGGCCCATCTCCATCAGAATTTTTAAAAGCTCCGGCGAGAGGATGCTGGGGATTCCTTTCAGCATAGCGATCGTTCCTTTCTCGTTGACTCATTGATGCAGTCATTCTTTCTAACGCCTGTTGTTGGAAGGCTAGCGCTTGTCGTCATTTCTCTTCGCGGTAATGCTTAAAGCCCGGGTGTTTGCCCGTGATGCCATAGCCTTCTCGCATAGAGCAGAGCCGGTCGATATTCTCATGGGAAATCTCCCGCTCGCCGCCGAGCAGGTGTGCGACCAGGCTGATTTTTGCGTTGAGCTCAAGCGTTTCCATGCGGTAGTAGGCGGTGATGAGATCGCAGCCGACTGTGAGCGCTCCGTGATTCATCAGCAGCAGCGCGTCGTGCTCCTGCAAATAGGGCGCGATTGCCTCAGGAACTTCGTAGGTGGATGGCGTGCCGTAGGGCGTGACGGGAACACTGCCGAGCGTTAGCACAGTTTCAATCATATTATAACGGTCCATATCGAGATGAGCTACGGCGAAGCCGGTTGCCGTGGGGGGATGGGCATGCACCACAGCGCCTACATCCGCGCGCTCCTGATAGCAGCGCAGGTGCATTTTAATCTCAGAAGAAGGGCGATAGCCCTCCTTCCCTTCGAGAACTTCGCCCTTGTCGTCGATGCGAACGATCTTCTCCGGCGTGATGAAGCTTTTGCTGATGCCGGTGGGCGTGGCGAAATAGGTGCCGTCCCCAAGCTTTACGGAGACGTTGCCGTCGTTGGCGGCCACCCAGCCGAGCTGCCACATCTTGTGGCAGACGTCGCAAATTTGATCCTTGATTTCCAGTTCGTTCATTGTATGATCCATGTCCTTTCTGTGCGTCGCGCCCTGTTTCGGGCACAAGCCTTCTCTATATTCCAGAAAGAGGAGACGGCGTATGCCGCATACCCTTCTAAAACGGCAAACAATTGGGAGGCTGAAAAGCCGCCCGCTATGCGCCGGGCCGGATAAAGTTGTTGAAATGGCCGAGCGCGTAGGAATCGAGGGTTATAGGGGACTGGTTAACGGTTACTACGCAGCAGCAGGTGCTTTTTTTCGATTTTCCCATAGGCATATCGGCGTGTGTATAGGCCTCGCGCGCAAAATCACTCGCCCCATCGGCTGGCACGGGAGGGAAAGAACAATGCCGCTCTACCGGCCGAAAAGGCGGGTCATAAGCAGGAACAATGTGGGAATATTATAATATGTTTTGCTGGTTTTTACAATCCGTTCCGGTGATTTTCTACAATCGTGGAGCGCGGTTGACCTCCCCTGTTTTTTTATCATTGGCGCTGCGCGCTTACTGCTCGATTGTGAACGCTGCCCCGTAAAGGTTTTACAAAGTGTTCATAATTGGAATGTTGACAAGGCGGAGGGGGCGATGTATAGTATATGGTAGTTAGCACTCATAATGTTTGAGTGCTAACAATCCGGAAAATCCGGTTGTGAATTTTACCGTTCAGGAGAATCAGGAGGTGACCGGCATGGAATTGAGTGAACGCAGGCAGCGCATCTTAGCGGCGATTGTCGAGCAGTTCATTGCTTCCGGTGAGCCGGTCGGATCAAAAGCCCTGTGCAATTTGTTTGAATTGTCGATCTCCTCGGCGACCATCCGCAATGAGATGGCAGCGCTCGCGGAGCTGGGGCTGATTGAGCAGCCGCATACCTCGGCGGGGCGCGTGCCTTCGCACCTGGGGTATCGGTATTATGTGGATCATTTGATGAGCTGCCGAGCGCTTGGCGTGAAGCAGCGCCATGCGCTGGAGGAGAGCATGGTTGTCCATTCCGGCGATCCAGAGCAGATTTTGGAGCAGGCGGGCGAGCTGCTTGCCGAAATTACAAACTGCGCGGCGGTATCCACTACGCCGGCGGATGAGTCGGCCATGATCCGCAAGGTGGATTTGCTTCCAATGGGTGGGCGCACGATTATGCTTGTGTTGGTCACATCCAACGGTGTGGTGCGCAGCCGGGGCTGCCGCCTGCCGGAGCCAGTCACCCCAGAGCTAATTGAAACCTTTTATGCGGTTACGGAGCACACCTTCCTTGGCCGCCCGGTGGCGGAGATCAACCTCGTGCTGATTAAACGGCTGACGCCCCTATTGGGGGATAATGCCCGCCTGATGCAGCAGATTCTGATTGCCCTGTCAGAGCTGGCATGGGATGCGGCGAAAGAGGAGATTCTTCTGGAAGGGCAGAACAACCTTCTCCACCACCGCGAATTTGAGGAAAACGCCTTTGAATTGCTCGAATTTTTGGGCAGGGGCGAGCCGATGAGCCAGCTGCTTGCCACCTCATCGGGCCCGTTACGGGTAATTATTGGGCGTGAAACGCCGTTTGAGGAGTTGAAAAATTCCAGCTTGATTATTGCGCGCTACACGATTTCTGGCGGGCGCGGAGGCGCATTGGGGATCATCGGCCCAACGCGCATCGATTATGCGAAGCTGATCCCGAATGTAGAATATCTGACCAAGCTGGTCGGCCGTCTGCTCGGCGAAGCGTTGGGCGAGGATGGGTCGGATACCGGACCGGGAGCGCAATAGCGCAGCCCGCAACATGACGACAAAAGCAGGAAAGGACGGATGGACGGATGAATACGACACCGAACGCAGAGCCCGAGAAGGAAAGCACGCAACAGCAGCCGGAGGAAACTACAGCCTCTGCTCCACAGAAAGAACCCTCCAAGCGCAAGGAGAAAAAAGAAAAAAAGGATCAGCAGGCGGAAAAGCTGGATGCGATGCAAAAGGAGCTGGACGCCCAGAAGGATCAATATCTGCGGCTTGCCGCAGAATACGACAATTTCCGTAAGCGCTCTCAGCGCGAACGGGAGGCGGCGTTTAATGATTCAAAGGCTGCCGTCCTCACCGAAATCCTGCCCGTAATCGATAACTTTGAGCGCGCCTCACAGAATAAGGAGGCGGGCTATGAGGATTTCCAGAAGGGAATTGACATGACCTTCCAGCAGCTGATGGAAATTATGAAAAAGCTCGGCGTGGAAGCGTTTGGCAAGGAGGGCGATCCGTTTGACCCCAATATTCATAACGCCGTGATGCATGTGGAGGATGAGACACTGGATGAAAATATTGTGACGGATGTTTTCAGTAAGGGCTATCAGCTCGGTGACCGCGTGCTTCGGCACGCGATGGTCAAGGTTGCAAATTAGCCAAAGGGCAAAGAAAAGGCAATCAGCGGCAACGCCGCATGATCTTATAAATTTACAAAATTCAACCGATACATTTTGGGAGGCTGTTAACAATGGCAAAAGTAATTGGAATTGATTTAGGCACAACAAACTCTTGTGTAGCTGTAATTGAAGGCGGCGAGCCGGTCGTCATTGCGAACGCAGAGGGCGCGCGCACCACGCCAAGCGTTGTTGCGTTCTCCAAAACTGGCGAGCGCATGGTTGGCCAGGTAGCAAAGCGTCAGGCGATCACGAACCCGGATCGCACGATTGCTTCGATCAAGCGGCAGATGGGCTCGGATTACCATGTGAAAATAGATGATAAGCAGTATACGCCGCAGGAGATTTCCGCCATGATCCTTCAAAAGCTGAAAACAGATGCGGAATCCTATCTCGGCGACAAGGTGACGGAGGCCGTCATTACGGTGCCCGCCTATTTCACCGATTCCCAGCGCCAGGCCACTAAGGATGCGGGCAGGATCGCAGGCCTTGAAGTGAAGCGCATCATCAATGAGCCGACGGCCGCGGCGCTTGCCTACGGCATTGATAAGGAAACCGATCAGAAAGTGATGGTTTATGACCTGGGCGGCGGCACGTTTGACGTATCCATCATCGAGATGGGCGACGGCGTGCAGGAAGTGCTCGCCACGGCCGGCAACAATCACCTGGGCGGCGATGATTTTGACCAGCGCGTGATCGATTGGCTGGCAGACAATTTTAAAAAGGAGCAGGGCGTAGACCTGCGTGGCGATAAGATGGCGATGCAGCGCTTGAAGGAAGCGGCGGAAAAAGCGAAGATTGAGCTTTCCGGCGTGACCACCTCCAACATCAGCTTGCCCTTTATCACAGCGGATGCAACCGGCCCGAAGCATTTGGAAGCAACCCTGACCCGCGCCAAGTTTAACGAACTGACCGCGGATTTGGTGGAAAGCACGATGGGCCCTGTGCGCCAGGCAATGTCCGACTCAGGCCTGAAAACCAGTGAAATCGACAAGGTTCTGATGGTGGGCGGATCCTCCCGCATCCCTGCGGTGCAGGAAGCCATCCAGAAGTTTATGGGCAAAGAGCCCTTTAAGGGCATCAACCCCGATGAGTGCGTTGCCATCGGCGCGGCGCTCCAGGCGGGCGTGCTTGGCGGTGAGGTGAAGGGCCTGCTGCTGCTTGACGTCACGCCGTTGTCCCTCGGCATTGAAACGATGGGCGGCGTCAATACGAAGATCATTGAGCGCAACTCCACCATCCCGATCAAAAAGAGCCAAATTTTCTCCACTGCTGCTGATAACCAGCCCTCTGTTGAGGTGCATGTGCTACAGGGAGAGCGTGAGATGGCAAGGGATAATAAGACCCTCGGCGTGTTCCATCTCGACGGTATCCTTCCGGCCCGCCGCGGTGTGCCGCAGATTGAAGTAACCTTCGATATCGATGCAAACGGTATCGTGCATGTTTCCGCGAAGGATCTCGGCACCGGCAAAGAGCAGTCCATCTCCATCACCTCCTCCACCAATATGTCCAAGGATGATATTGAGAAGGCTGTCAAGGAGGCCGAGCGGTATGCGGAAGAGGATAAGCAGCGCCGTGAGGAAATTGACACCCGTAACAACGCGGACCAGCTCGTTTATCAGTGCGAAAAGGTCATCAGTGAAGAGGGCGAGAAGTTCCCGGAGGCCGATAAAAAAGAGCTACAGGAGAAGGTTGATGCCCTTAAGGAAGCGCTCAAGGGGCAGGATCTCAATGTGATTAAATCCCGCCAGGAGGAGTTGACCAAAAAATTCTACGAGATTTCAGAACAGCTCTATAAGGCGGCGCAGCCGGAGGCCGGCGCGCAGGGCCCTGGAGCGGCGGATGGTCAGCAAGCCGGGCCGGATGCAAACGGCTACTATGAGGCAAACTACACGGATGTTTCGGACGACGACAGCCAGAAATAAGAAAGGGAAAGCGGACGTATCCATCTTTTGCAACCTCAGGCGGAATTCTGCCTGAGGTTGCGGGCGGATATAACGCAAATTGGAGCTACATGATTTTTTTCGGTGGGAGACGGCGTTTCCGCCGAAAACGTGAAACGATGGGGCTAGGCCCCGTATTGTAGGCAGGGCACATAAATAACAAAGCAATCAAAAGCCCGAGCCCCTGAAAGGAGCGTTTACCTTGCCGGAAAAGCGAGATTATTATGAAGTCCTTGGCGTCAGCAAGAGTGCGTCGGAGGATGAAATCAAAAAAGCATACCGCCAATTGGCAAAAAAATACCATCCGGATTTGAATCCGGGCGATAAAGCGGCCGAAGCAAAATTTAAAGAGGCAAATGAAGCCTATGAGGTGCTTTCCGACAGCGAGAAAAAGGCGCGTTATGACCAGTTCGGCCATGCAGGCGTAGATCCGAATTATGGCGCGGGCGGCCCTGGTGGGGCAGGTGGATTTGATTTTGACTTTGGCGATATTTTCAGCAGCTTCTTCGGAGGCTCCGGCTTTGGAGGCTTTGGCACAGGCCGGTCGAATCCAAACGCGCCGCAGCGCGGCAGCGATAATTCGACGAGCATCACCATCTCCTTTGAGGAGGCCGCAAAGGGCTGCAAACGCACGATTGAAACAATGCGTGTGGAGGCCTGCGATGCATGCTCAGGCTCCGGCGCCGCGAAAGGCTCCGCCCCCCAGACCTGCCCGGAATGTAATGGCCGCGGCCAGGTCAGCTCCCAGCAGCGCACGCCGTTCGGCGTGATCTCCACCTCCAAGGTTTGCCCGCGCTGCAATGGCAAAGGAACCGTCATTCAAAAGCCTTGCTCCAAATGCCGCGGCAGCGGCCATATTCGGAAGGCGCATAAAGTGGAAGTAAGCATCCCTGCGGGCATCGACGACCGGCAGATCGTCAATATCCGCGGCCAGGGCAACGCCGGCCTCAATGGCGGCCCGTCGGGCGATTTGCGTGTGGCAGTCAATGTCCGGCCCCATCCGTTTTTTGAGCGTGATGGATACGACGTATGGTGCGATGTCAACGTATCATTTGCGCAAGCTGCGCTCGGTGCGGAGCTACAGGTGCCTACCTTGGACGGCAAGGTCAAATATGAGATGCCTAAGGGCACGCAGCCGGGTACTGTTTTCAAGCTGCGCGGAAAAGGTATCCAAAATCTCAATGGCCGCGGCCGGGGCGATCAGCTTGTGCGCATCCTCGTGCAGGTGCCGACGGAGCTCAACGCGCGACAGAGAGAGCTGCTGCAAGAATTCGAGGCGGCTTCCGGAGGACGGCCAGTCGGCGGGGCAGACCCGCAGGAAGACCGTTCCGAGAGCCATAAGAGCTTTTTTGACAAGCTGAAGGATAATATTAATAAGGAAAAGGATAAATGATGTGATTCACACAGCCCCGCGCGCTGATCCGTTTTTTCCGGAAAGGCGGGCGGGGTTTTTCCTTTTCTCTCCAAAGTTTGATAGAGGAGGAGGCCTTTATGCAATTGTTTGCCTGCCCGGTATGCATGTGCCCGCTTAAAAAGGAGGAAAAACGTTATCTATGCCCGCATGGGCACAGCTTCGATCTTGCAAAAGAGGGGTATGTGCATCTGCTGCCCGCCAACCGGATGCATGCAAAGCTTCCCGGCGATGGAAAGGAGATGCTGGCGGCACGCCGCCGGATTTTTGATGCGGGCCATTATGAGCCGTTCAGCGATTGCTTGAATGCGCTTGTTTTGGAGTTGACGGATCAGGCGGAAAAGCCGGTGATTTTGGATGCGGGCTGCGGCGAGGGCTATTACACGGGCAGGCTGCTGTGTGCCCTGCATGAACGCGGTGTTGACGCGTGGGCTGCGGGCTTCGATATCTCCAAAGTCGCCGTGCGCATGGCGGCAAAGCGCTATCCCAGCTTGGAGCTTGCGGTCGGGAGCGCTTATCACATGCCGGTTGCCGATCGGTCGGTCGATTGCCTCACCAGTGTTTTTGCACCGATTGTTCCGGGGGAATTTGCGCGTGTCACAAAGCCAGGCGGCGTTTTGATTTTAGCGGTGGCCGCTCCCCGCCATCTTTTCCAGCTGAAAGAGGCGGTGTACGCGCAGCCCTATGAGAATGAAACAAAAGATACGGCGTACGCCGGATTTACCTTTCTCAAGCGTGTTCCGGTGCGCGGAGAGATTACATTGAAAAACGGGAACGCAGTGCGCGATTTATTCACCATGACGCCGTATCACTGGAAAACATCCGTGGAAGACCGGGAAAAGTTGGAGGCCCTGACAGGGCTGACAACGGAAATTGGCTTTGACTTTGTGTGCTACCGGCGGCAAGAAGGCTGACTGACGGGTTAACCCGACCAGAATTTTCGATCCAGGCTTCTGTATTGCACTGCTTCCGCGATGTGTTCCTGCTCGATTTCCTCTTTTTCTTCCATATCTGCAATTGTGCGTGCTACGCGCAGAACCTTGTCATAGGCGCGCGCCGAAAGGCCGAGTTGTTCAAACGCTTTTTTCAGTAGGAAGCTGGCGTCGTCCGTGAGGCGGCAAAACTGCCGCGTCTGTGCGGAGGACATATGGGCGTTGCAGGAAATGCCCGTTCCCTCCAGCCGCCTTTCCTGCACAGCCCGTGTTTTTGCAACGCGCGCCCGGATGGCGGCGGAAGGCTCGGCCTTTGCCGTGTCGGAAAGCTGCTGAAAATCGACGGGCGGCACTTCAATATGGAGATCCAGGCGATCAAGCAACGGGCCGGATACCCGCGAAAGATAACGCGCCGGGGCCCCAGGCGGGCAGGTGCAGCGCCGGGTTGGATGGCCGAAATAGCCACAGGGGCAGGGATTCATCGCACACACGAGCATCACGCGGCAGGGGTAGGAAAACGAGCCAGCCACACGGGAAATCGTGACCGTTCCATCCTCGACCGGCTGGCGTAATGCCTCCATTGCCGCACGGGTGAATTCCGGCAGCTCATCAAGAAAGAGCACACCGTTGTGCGCGAGCGATATTTCCCCTGGGTGCGGCACGGCGCCCCCGCCCGAGAGGCCTGCGGAAGAAACCGTGTGGTGCGGCGAGCGGAAAGGACGCGCCCGGATCAGGGAGATGCCCGCCGGGAGGGTTCCCGCTACAGAATAAAGCTTGGTGGTTTCCAGCGATTCCATTTCGTTCATATCGGGCAGGATGGAAGAAATTCTTTTGGCGAGCATGCTTTTGCCGGAGCCGGGCGGACCGATCATCAGCACATTATGCCCGCCGGCTGCTGCAATCTCCAGCGCCCGCTTCGCACCGGGCTGCCCTTTGACATCGGCAAAATCCGGCAGCCCGGGAGGAGCATCATAGGCCTGAAATTGGAGTGGCGTGACGGGAGTGATCTGCTCCTGATTGCGCAGATGGGAGATTAACTGGGAAACATGCGATACAGGATAGACGCAAATGCCGCTGACCGCAGCGCCCTCCGCCGCATTGCCCTCGGGGATGAACACGCGCCGCAGGCCTCTCTGTTTTGCCTCCAAAAGCATGGGCAGCACGCCTGTCACCCGGCGGACGCCACCGCCCAGCGAAAGCTCGCCTAAAAATGCGGAATCAGAAAGCTCTGTGGTGATCTGCCTGCTCGCGCTGAGCAGGGCGATGAGGATTGGCAGATCATAAAGCGGCCCTTCCTTGCGAATATCTGCGGGCGCGAGATTGACCGTAATCCGGGATACCGGAAAATCCATCCCGCAATTTTTGATGGAAGAGCGAACTCGCTCGCGTGATTCGCTGACCGCCGTATCCGGCAGGCCCACAATATCGAAGCGCGGCAGTCCGCCGGAAAGGTCGCATTCGGTTTCAACCAAAAAGGTTTCCATGCCGAAAAGGCCAAGGCTGTATACGGATGTAAACATATGGGCTTCCCCCAATTTTGGAAAAAATAATGTAAAAATAAGTATTAAAATACATTTATACATCATTATACATGAATTATGGAAGAAAAACAATCCCGCTATCAAGCCGCTTCGCGTTGACAGAAAACCGCATAAGGGGTAAAATAAAACCATCTATAAGCCGGTAGGCAAAGCAGTGGAGAGCTCCTTTTGGTTGGGGGCCATGCTGCTTGGGCGTTTCCTGACGCCGGAGCCCTATGGCTTATCAAAGCAAAAAATATTGGATAGAAAAGCGGGCTGCTTTTTGACGTTCTTTAGATGTGGCTTGGCCGCTCTGCATAGGACAGGCGAAAAGGCGCCGGATTGTTTAGGAAAGGATGGACATTGGCATGAATGACATCAATGCTCTCTATACGCTCTGGAGGGAAAAGGCAGTGCTGGATCCTGATTTGAAGGCGGAGCTGGACGCGGTTGCAGGGCAGGAGGACGAGGTGCTGGATCGGTTTTATCGCAATCTTGCCTTTGGTACGGCAGGGCTGCGCGGCGTGATCGGCGCCGGCACAAACCGTATGAACCTCTACACGGTTAACCAGGCGACGCAAGGGCTGGCGGATTTTTTAAATGCCCGGTATGCTGCGCCGCAGGTTGCAATCGCATATGATTCAAGGATTAAATCTGACCTCTTTGCGCGTGAGGCTGCCGGTGTACTCGCGGCGAATGGCATTGTAGTGCATTTTTTCCGGGAGCTCGTGCCTACGCCAATGCTCTCTTTTGCAGTGCGCAGGCTGCGCTGCCAATCCGGCATTATTATTACAGCAAGCCACAATCCTGCAAAATACAACGGCTATAAGTGCTATGACCCGGAGGGTTACCAGATGACGGACGAGGCGGCAGAGGAAACTTACCGCTGCATCCAAAAGGTTGATCTCTTCGAGGGCGTTAAGCGGATGGATTTTGACGAAGCATGCAGGGATGGCAGAATCCGTTTCATTGAAGATAGCCTGATCGAGGAATTTTATACGCGGGTGCTTTCCCAGCGTGTCAATCCGGAAGTTTGTGCAAACGCGGGCCTGAAAGTGATCTATACCCCGCTCAACGGCACAGGCAACAAGCCGGTGCGCGAAGTGCTGCACCGTGCGGGCATTGCCGATGTGAAGGTTGTGCCACAGCAGGAGCATCCTGACGGCAATTTCCCCACCTGCCCGTTTCCGAACCCGGAGATCCGGCAGGCGTTTGAGTGCGCACTGGAGATGGCAAAAGCGCATCCAGCGGATCTGCTGCTCGCCACCGATCCGGATTGCGACCGCGTTGGGATCGCTGTGCGCGACGGCGAGGAATATCGGCTGATGTCCGGTAATGAAGTGGGCGCTCTGCTGGCGGATTATTTGCTCTCTCAGCGTAAGGCAAAGGGGATGCTGCCGAAAAAACCAGTCGTCGTCAAAACGATTGTGACCACTCAGCTGGTAGCAGCCATTGCCGATCAATACGGCGCACAAACGGTCGATCTGCTCACGGGCTTTAAATATATTGGCGAGCTAGTCACCAAGCTGGAAAAGAAGGGCGAGGCGGATCGATTCATCATCGGTATGGAGGAGAGCTATGGCTACCTCTCCGGTACGCATGCGCGCGATAAGGATGCGGTGGTGGCCTCCCTGCTGATTTGCGAGATGGCCTCCTACTATAAGCAGCAGGGGAAAACGCTCCTGCAAGTGATGGATGCGTTATATGAGGCACACGGTATGTATTTGAGCAGCCTGCTCAATTTTGGATTTGAAGGCGCGGAAGGCATGGAGAAAATGGAAGGCATGATGCGCGCCCTTCGGGCGCAGCCGCCCAAGGAGATCGGCGGGATGCCGGTTGCCCTGCTCTATGATTACCAAGCGCGCGTGGTAACGGATATGATAAGCGGCGTGCAGCGGGAGATTACCCTGCCAGAATCGAATGTGTTATCTTATAAATTGCCGGGTGGTAGCGGCGTGATTGTGCGCCCGAGCGGCACGGAGCCCAAAATTAAGGTGTATATTACCGCGCGGGAGAAAACACGGGAAAAAGCACAACGGCTAACAGACGCCCTTGCAGCGGATATGAAGCGATATATGAATATTGAGGGCTGATGATGGGCCCGGTTCTGAAGGTTCAGAAAGGATGCTTGCGTTATGTCAAATAAATTCGTGCGGGTTGTTGCGATTGTTTTGGCCGTCCTGATGGCAGGCGGCGTATTTGCGGCTGTGTTGCAGGTGTTTGCTGTGTCGCCGGAGGCGGCTGCCGTGGCGGCCACGGGGCAGCGCTCCTACTGGCCGGTAATTGTAGCGCTGATTGCAGCTGTTGTGCTGATTGTACTTTGCATCATCATCCCAAAGGTGTCGAAGAAAAAATAAATGCTCCGCCGAGAATGCTTATCAGGTAGTGAAAGGGACGCTGCAAAATGCAAAGCATTTTGCAGCGTCCCTTTTTAAAAAGCCATTTTTGCCTCATGGAGGTAAATTTCGGGCTGAAATTGTTGGCGGATATATGCTGACAGGGCCGTCAATCCGCCTGAAATCACGCCTTTTTATCGTTTGCTTTTGCGAAAAGGCGCCTCTCCTTTTTGGATTCTTGCTTTTGAAACAATCCAAAAAGAGCTTTACAACGAGAAAAAGGATGGTATCCTACAAGTGAAACAAATGTTATCCAAGAGGTGCGGTATTTGGAGGAGCGTGTGATTCTCCATTGTGACCTGAATCATTTTTATGCTTTGGTAGAGCTCTTGAGTAGGCCGGCGCTACGGCACGTGCCGCTGGCGGTGTGCGGCAGTGCACAGAAAGGCTGGAGGGCTTGATGGGAAATATCGAACAAAAATATGGGCGGGGCATGCTGACGTGAGCCTCCTTTCTATAGCAAAAATCAGTCTTTTTCATTGCCGTGCGTAATGAAGGCCGTATCAGTTGAGGCTAAAGACACAATAGGTGGTAGAGAAGTCCAAAAAAAGACACATCCTGTCGTGCTTGAAAAATCCTTCACCCTTTTTAGCGGGAAGATAGCAAAAATATACAAAATTTTTGATTGACAAAACCGCATTTTCCGCGTATCATAAGAGGGTATCCATTGAACCCTTGTGAGGTGGGCTGTTCTATGCCAGATCCCGCATTTAACGCAAAGCTCGAGCAGATGGCGGACGAAATGTTGGCCGTCCGGGCGTGCAGCGGGGATAGTGGCGCAATGGCTCTTTTGACCGCGCGGATGGTGCCGCTTGTAAAAACGCTTGCTGCAAAATATGGTGGCGGCGCAATGGAGCCGGAAGATTTGGCACAAGAAGGCATGTTGGGCTTTCTGGCCGCGGTTCACGGCTATGATGAGAAAAGCGGCGTTCCGTTTCGCTCCTATGCTGGCGTGTGCATTGCAAATCGTATTCGGTCTGCTGTGCGCGCAGGGGCTAGGCTAAAGAATATCCCGCTCAATTCTTACATTTCGCTCAATGACGACAGTATTGCATTGCCGCAGACTCAGCCCAATCCCGAGGATCTTGTGATCGCGCGTGATGAGGCCGTCCGGTTTGACGCCATCATGGCCAGCAGGCTGTCTCATTATGAGCGCAGCGTCATTCAGTTATATCTCGGCGGCCGCAGCTATGAGGATATCGCAGCGCGGCTGGGATCTACCGCTAAGTCGGTGGACAACGCATTGCAGAGGGTAAGGCGCAAGCTGAGGTTTATGGCAGAAGGCTGATCGATGGGGACAAGGGTGCTGCGCACCCGTTTCATAACTTCATACGCCCGGTATCTTAGTAATAGCGCGTTGTTTCATCCAACGGCGGCGGTGCGATTCCGCCCGAGGGCAAAATACTTTTTTCAAGCGAGGTAAAAAACATGTACGAAGACAAGACTCTCATCTGCAAAGAGTGTGGCGAGGAATTCGTTTTCACTGCCGGCGAGCAGGAGTTTTATGAAGCGAAGGGCTTTGTAAACGAGCCCCAGCGCTGCAAAGCTTGCCGCGACGCCCGTAAGAATGCAGCCAGGCCCGAGCGTGAAATGTTCATTGCTACCTGTGCATCTTGCGGCGGCGAAGCAAAGGTTCCGTTCCGCCCGCGCGAGGATCGCCCGGTGTATTGCAGCGAGTGCTTCGCAAAGCAGAAGGAAGAGCAGGCATAAATCAGAGAAGTTTCTGACTTTTTGCAATAATTTATGCGGCAAAAAAGCGCTCCGAGGCAGCTCGGGGCGCTTTTTTCATTTGCTTAAAAAGGGAGATGCGCCATCGTGCTAGAGATTGTTTTTAGCGATAGTGCATGCGGTAGCCTGAAAATGGCACAGCATTATGGACAGGGGGTCTATCCGGGCGGTTGCATCGGTGTTATCATCAGCCGATCAGACGGTAGAAAACCATCTAAAAGAGAAAAGCGGGCCGCACAGCGGGAAGCGGAGGAAGCTGAGCGGCTTGCGTGGGAAAGCGGCGCCCCAATGGGCGGCAACACGGCGGACGTCTACGGCTTCGGGCTGATGCTGAGCATAGGGGATATTTCAGAAGATGCGCCCGGGATGCGGCGGCGGCAGGCATTAGAGCAGCTATATGGCGTTTTCCCCAGGGGCACAGGCCAAATAGCGGCTCAGGAGCTGCTGCTGCGGGCCAACAGTGATTGGAGTGAGGTTCAAAAGCGGGCGGCGGCAGGCGAAGCGATCCGCATTTGGTACAGCAATCAACCGGATGAGCTTTGCGGGTTTTATTGGATGATGGCGCGGCTGACCCAGTGGGGGGACTACCAAGGGCCTGTATACGCCGTTCAACTCCCGGGATGGGAAAGCGATGGGAAAGGGAACACTAGGAGGATGCTCAGTTGGGGGGAGATAGGCCCTGGCGAATGGTATCGTTATCCGGCTTTGCAAAAGCTTGTGCCCCCCGCACTCTGCTAAAGCTGTGCAGACGATTGGCGAATTCTCCAGGAAGAGAATGCACCCCTGCGCGCCATGCTGAATGGAAGGTTAACCAGTGTGCCGGAAACGCTTTATGATGCGTTTATCCGGCGCGAGATTTCGGCTCAAGCCGGTGCCTTCCAGGAGGAGCGGCTGATTGGGCGGATGATTGAAAAATATAAGCTTGGCATCGGGGATGCTTGGATTGCGCTAAGGATTGAGGAGATGATTCGCTCCGGAGAGCTGGAGGCCTTGACGGAGCCGGAAGAGGATATGCCGCTTTATCACCGCTTTTTAAAGAAGCACGGTGAGCGATAGATGCGTGGAACTTAATCATGCTGTTTTTGTACTCAATATGAAAACAGGAAAAGAAAAAACCTTCGGCTAACCAGCCGAAGGTTTTTATGATGATTTCTTCTGTGCGATGGTTTCTATTTTTTCGCCTGATACATCACAGTCGGATTGTTGTGCTTCTCCGTATCCGTATCGTTCCAAATCATATCCGCAACAGGCGCCCACTTTTCTGCAAAGGGCTTTGTTTTGGCGATCAGGTCATCCACACTCTCCGGTGCGAGCATTTCGGTGGAGTGCGCGCCGGAGCGCTCAACGGCCTGCTTGATCTTTTCCGGGTTGTCAAGCACAGGGCAGGGGCGGAGGTGGTTTTCATTCCACGGCTGGCCCTTGTAATATTCCATAAACAGGGGGGATTGCAAAGCCTCAATCAGGGAGCAATCCTTGATGTTAACATTGGAATAGTGAACAAACGCACAAGGCTCCACATCACCGTTTGCATTGATGTGCAGATAGTGGCGGCCACCCGCGATACAGCCCTGCACATATTCTCCGTCGTTCCAGAAATCAAGCGCGAAGAGCGGCTGCTCTTTGCGTGCCTGACGGATTAGCTCATAGGCTTTTTTGCGCTGGTCGGCGTTGGCAATCAGCTCCGGCACAGCGTCCTTGCCGACGGGCATATAGGTGAAGTACCAAGCAAAAAGCGCCCCTTTATTGACCAGGAAGTCGATGTATTCCTTCGAGCAGACCTCTTCCACATTCTTGGAATGGTAGCACGCGGAGTAACCAAACGGAAGGCCGGCCGCCTTCATTTTTTCCATTGCAGCGAGTACTTTTTGATAGGTACCGTCGCCACGACGCATATCGGTCGCATCCTCATAGCCCTCAATGCTGAAGGCCAGCGCAAAGTTACCCACACGCTTAATTTCCTGCACAAAAGCATCGTCAACCAGCGTGCCGTTCGTGAAGGCAAAAAACGCACAGTCCGGATTCTCCTCACACAGGCGGATGATATCCTTTTTGCATACCAGAGGCTCGCCGCCGGAGAAAATATACATAAAGGTGCCTACCGCCTTGCCCTCCTTGACAACACGGGAAAGAGTTTCAAAGCCGAGTGTGGATTCTTTTCCATATTCCGCGGCCCAGCAGCCCTTGCAGTGCAGGTTGCAGGCGGCTGTGGGATCGATCAGGATTGCCCATGGGATATTGCAGTGGTATTTTTCAATCGCCTGCGTGCGCAGCGAGTAGCTGTTGAGCGCAATGTTCATGAAAACAGGGACGAATTTGTCGAGCACGCCGGAATCCACGTCAAACAGGATCCGTTTGATAAAGCGCGTCCAGTTGTTGTTGGGATCATCGAGCACCTTATGCAGGTTTTCATATGTAACGCGGTTTACCTTTTTGATGTCGGCCTTCTCGAACAGGTTCAGGAGATTCATCAGGTTTTTGTCCGGGTCCTTCCGGGCATAATTAAGTGCTTGCCGGATGGCAAACGAGGACACCGTCTCCTTGATGGACTTCATTGATTAACTCCTCCTACTAGAAACGCACACATTCCTATTTTTTCGAATATAGTTCAGTATACTTGATTTATAAGAAAGTGTCAATTGGAGGCTCCCTAATTTTACATCCTATTCAAAATTGAGGGAACCTATGATGAGAAAAGGTGCTTTTTGCGCAAAGAGGCGGCTGAAAAATGCGAGGCTTTTTGCAGCCGCTCCTTCAATGAGACGTTTTGCCTCCATGAGGTGCCTCTCAGGCACAGGCGCACAGACATATCTGAGACTATGCGGACAGATTTCAGTTGCGAGGCGTGCGGTTATCCAGGCAGGAAGGCGCGCAGCACAGCCCTCATCAGCCGCAGCAAGATGGTGTAGACGGCCGGGCACATGATTTCCGATGTGCCCGTATCGGGCACATCCTCCGTGCCGCCCACCACGCTCACGCCAAAGGTGCGTGTTTTCGGCAGGCATACCGTACCGCAATGGTAATAATCGATGATAACGGGCGCATAAAGCCGCTTTGCATTCGATATTGCCCCATCCATTGGTATCTCCATGCTTTCACCTGGCTCCAAAATTTCCGTTTGGTCAAAGGCGAAGTGGAGCTGGGCGCCATAGCAGGTAATCTCCCGCAGCCGCAGGCCGTATTTCTTTGATAGGTTGGTGATGATGAGTGTGGTGTCTTCTTGTGTAAGATAGCAGGAGCGGCTGTAGTTAAACTGAATGTGAAGGTCGTCCGCCGGATTGTGGGAGAGCTCAAACTGTGGATAGGCCGAATTGGAGCGGACGTTTTCCAGCTCATCCGTGAGTAGAAGCTTGAGGTATAGGGATTTGCTATAGTCATCCCAGTAGCTCATGCCGTGAAATTGTCCTTCGATAAACCAGGTGTTTTCCGGCAAAAAAGCGCAGGAAGCATCTACTTCCATGGAGGGGGAGACGTGATTATGGGAAGGGTTGCTGCAAACGGTTGCCTTTGGCTGATAGTTGTTTGGAAAGCGCTCCCCCACCTCGGCGCAATAGGCGCCGGAGGTATACTGCGTATCGATGATGAAATCGGAATTGCTTTGGCTGCCAGTGGCTAGGCCGTTCCCAGTGCTGGCCATGATGGATACGTTGACGCCATATTCGTTGCGCGCGCGGCGCAGGCTCTCGCCCATTTGAGGCATCACTTGGAAGTGAGATTCATCGAGCTTCTCAATCAGCGCGGCGTTTTCTACTGGATCGAGATAGCGGTCGCGCAGCACACGGTAGTCCGCTTCTGGGAGCAGATCCCACACGCTGCCACAATAACGCAGAATCGGCCAAAGCCCCTCCCAAATGAGCGCCCGGGCCGGTTCGTCCAGCATGTCGAGCGGGATGAGGTCAAATAGCCAGTCAAAATCGTTTTCCATAACAAAGCCGGCCTGCACCATCTGCATGAGGGTGTGCTCATCAAAGGATATTCCCTCATTATAGAGCAAGTCCGCAACAATAGAGGAGCCGCACAGAGCGGGAACATTCAAAACGGCATTGTTGACATCTTGCTTATACCCATAATAAAAGAGATAGAAGCCAACGAGCTGCCCACCATGGCTGATGCTGTGAAGATTGACTTTTTGGTGACCGGTGAGCGCCTTGACCTGCTGAATGAAATCGTCGAGCCGTTTGGCTGCGTCTACCTGCCCGAGCCGCCAATCTACAGTGAAGGTGAAAACATGATCCTCCCCCACAATGTCCGCAATCGTCTGGCTGATTTGCGCCTCTGCGATATACTGCTCCTGCCCGCGGGCTTTTAGGGTGCTCATACGGGCGTCCTCCGCGCGGTCGGGATAGACAGAAACTGGGTAAACGGAACTGCCGTCCGGATTCATGCGCAGCGTTTCAAACCGTTCTGCACAGGCTTTACTCAATCCTTTCACCAACGTGTTCCAATTGCCTGAAAAGGCCTTTCCAATCCCTTTTGCGAGTTGTGGCACATATTTGAGTAGGACGGGGAGTGTATTCTCCGCCGTCAGGTTCCAAATTTGCTCTTCCTGCGGTGTGTCGTAATGGAGGTAGAGCGATGACGATGTGTAACCGGGAACGACGATGACAGGATCGTTCCCACATGCGCAGCGGTCTGTGGCGAACGCTGCTGCGGGAAAGGCGGTTAGAAGAATACAGACCGCCACAAGGATACAAAAAATTTTTTTTGCTTGCATGAACAACCTCTCCCCTCTTAAAAAAAAACCGGATTCCAATAGGCTGCCCCACCCGCGGCCCTGCTTCGGGCAGGCTGCGAGTGGGGCGCGCTTTGTTATACCTGATAGATGACGAAGCTTTCTCCCTCCATTTGCAGCGTGCAGCCGGAGGCGTCCACTTTTCCACCCAGGGAATACAGAATATCCCCCACAGGATGCGGGAGTGTAGCTTCACATGCCCGCGCAGCGGGGTTGACGGCGACGATCAGCTTTTGCCCACTGCCTTCTCGCTCATAGACGAGCGGATAGGTATTCTCCTGCGCGAATAAGATACGGAAATCCGCCGTATTGCCCAGCGCGGGATTCTCCTTTCTCAGTGCGATGATCTCTTTGACAAAATTCAGGATGGAGTTCGGAGCCTGTTCCTCTTGGGCGACGTTGGGCCGGTTTTCATCCGGGTCAAGGGGCAGATACAGATCATCTTCCTCCGCTGTGGAAAAGCCGGCGTTTTTGCCGGTATCCCATTGCATCGGGGTGCGCGCTCCGGTGCGGAACATGCTGCCCTCCACCGGATACAGGTCGTTAATCTGCCGCATGCCAATTTCATCGCCATAGTATAAAAACGGGATACCCGGCATCGTGTAAATAAAGGCATAGGCGAGCTTGATATCCAGATCACGAATGCTCTTTGGGCGGCGGAAAATATCATGGTTGCCCGTGATTAGGCAGATATAGCCCTTGCCTTTTGTTTTGGCGAGAAAATCCGTGTATTCTTCCGCAAACACCTTGGGGTCGCCCTTGCCGCGTGGATCAAAGAAGGGAGTTGCATCGAGATCCTCCGGATCGCCGAAGTCGAAAAGCTTGGAAAAGCCTTGCGCGTTCATCTGCAAATAAAAATCCATATTGAAGCCCGCCGGTATGGATTCAGACGGCACACCCCATTCGGAGACAAATGCGGCCTCCGGGAATTCGCGGTAAATATCCGGGAAGATTTTCTGCCAGACCTTGATTGTCTCCGGGCGGCCGGGGCCGTCATCCTTAACAAGGGAGAAGGCCATATCTACACGGAAGCCATCCACCCCCTTTTGCAACCAAAAGCGGATGATATCTTTCACTCCCTCAATCGTTTTCTGCACGGCAGGTGCGCCTGCGGGCGTCTGCCATGGCTGCGTGACCTTTGCAAAGCCGTAATTCAAAGAGGGTTGGATGGGATAGAAGTTATAGTGATACAACCCCTCCCTTGTACCGCGGGCTTTATTCAGGCCGAAAACGATTTTTGTGTCGGGCGTCGTCCAGATATAACGGTCAGAGTATTCGTTTGGCTCCTTCTGGCTGGATTTGAGGAACCACTCGTGCTCTTCCGAGGTATGGCCCGGCACCAAGTCAAGTAGAAGGTGCATCCCGCGGCGGTGCATTTCAGCGATGAGCTTTTCCATATCCGCCATTGTGCCATAGCGGGGCGCGATCTGTTTATAATCCTGCACATCGTAGCCTGCGTCGCCAAAAGGGGAGAGGTAGCACGGGTTCATCCAAATGGCATTGAAGCCGAGCCCCTGGATATAATCGAGCTTTTCCAGAATACCGGGCAGATCGCCGACCCCGTCTCCATTTGTATCCCGGAAAGACTGTGGATAGATTTCATAAAAAAGAGCCGTTTCAAGCCATTTCGGCAGGGTTGCCATAAACCTCATCCTTTCTGATTTGTACGGTAAGCAAAGCGGAATTGTCCGCTCTGCCCAAAAGTTACGCTTTCAGTATAATATTATCTGTTTAAAAAGTAAACCGGATTTTCTGTTTTTTTGCCTACCTTTTGTATTTCCACCAATACAACATCCACGCAGAAAGACGGAAATGATCTGAGTCCCATCATTGGGACTTTGATTGCAGGATGGGGATGGAGGGCCCTTGCATTTTTTGGGACAAGCGTGTATACTTGGAGCTGTAATCGAACATTTGTTCTTATCGACGCCGAAAAGGCCTGTAAGCATTCGAGAAGAAACGGATTCGACATTTGACTGGGAATAAAATAGCCTTGAAAAGGCCGGAAGTCTATTTTCATTCCCACTTTGACAAAGAAAGGATGGCTCGTTTGATGACATTGTATGAATTGGGAGAGGAATATACCCAACAATCCGCTCAGATCCGGGCACAGATTTTAAAGCTGCGTCCGCAGTTGAAAACATTGCAGGGCGATGCATATCTCCAACTAAAAAATCGTATTTTAAAACTGTATGCGATTGCAGGAGAATGCCGGGAAACCGGCGAGTATTTGAAAAATTATTATAAGCAGTCGTAAACAAGCGCATACTGGAGAGTGTGCGAGCCTACGTGCGCTCAGTCAGATTGCAGACGGGAGACATGCGGTATATAGTGGGTGTGGAACTTTTCCGCTTGGAAAGCTCTAAATATCCAAAAGGAGTGGAAGCACATGTGTGGCATCATCGGTTTTATTGGTGGAGAGCAAGCGGCCCCTATTCTGTTGGGCGGGCTCAAAAAGCTGGAATACCGTGGCTATGATTCAGCAGGGATCGCCATCCTGGAGGATGGGAAGATCGAAATTGCAAAATCGAAGGGCAGGCTGGAAATTCTCTCTGATAAGATAGAGGGTGGGCGCAGCTTTTTTGGCACTGTTGGGATTGGGCACACCCGGTGGGCGACGCATGGCGAGCCGTCGGATGCGAATTCTCATCCGCACCGCAGCAGCTCTGGAAAATTTGCGATTGTACACAATGGGATTATCGAAAATTATGCGGCATTGAAGGCACAGTTGCAGGCGCAAGGCTGTATCTTCGCCTCTGAAACCGATACAGAGGTGATCGCACATCTGCTGGAGCAAAACGATACGGGTGATTTTCTGGAAACGATCCGGTTGACAGTTGCGCAATTGGAAGGTTCTTACGCGCTCGGCATCCTCAATGAGGAGCACCCGGATGAAATTGCCTGTGTGCGCTGTGCGAGCCCCTTGATTGTGGCGCTCAGTGACGGCGGGAATTTTATTGCATCGGATATTACGGCGGTACTGCCGTACACGCGCCGCATTTATCAATTGGATGATGGCGAGGTCGCCCTGCTGCATCGGGATCATGTGTCCGTTTATGATGCACAGGGCCATCGGGTTGAAAAAGAACTGAAAACGATCACTTGGAGCGTTGCGGCGGCGGAAAAAGGTGGCTACGAGCATTTTATGATGAAAGAGATCATGGAGCAGCCACAGGCCATCAGCGCTACTATTTCGCCCCGTATCGGCAACGATGGACGAATCATATTGGACGGCATCGCCCTGACGCAGGAGGAGCTTCAGGCCTTTAACCGCATCTTTATTCTCGCATGCGGCTCTGCCTACCATGTGGGCGTGGTGGGCAAGTATGTGATTGAACAGGCGGCCCGGATCCCTGTGGAGGTGGATATCGCCTCCGAATTTCGCTACCGGATGCCGCTTGTTGATGAGCGCTCTCTTGTGCTGATTATCAGCCAGAGTGGGGAAACAGCGGATACGCTCGCCGCCCTGCGCGAGGCAAAATCGCACGGTGCTCGGGTGATTTCGATCGTCAATGTGGTTGGCAGCACGATCGCAAGAGAGAGCGACGATGTGCTCTACACCTGGGCTGGGCCGGAAATTTCCGTTGCCACAACCAAAGCTTATAGCACTCAACTGACGCTGATTTACCTGCTGGCCCTCTATATTGCAGATGCGCTCGGTAGGATCGATACGCTAACGCTTCGCCATGCGCTCAATGAGCTGATCGCACTGCCGGAAAAAATCCAGCGGGTGCTCGAACAGGCTCCGGCGATTGAGCAATTCGCTCAGCGGCTCTGCTACCTGGACCATGCCTATTTCATTGGCCGCAATCTTGATTATGCGGTGGCGCTGGAAGCTTCCCTGAAGCTCAAAGAGATCAGCTATATCCATTCGGAGGCGTATGCCGCGGGCGAGCTCAAGCATGGCACGATCTCTCTGATCGAGCCGGGCACCTTCGTTGCTGCCCTTGCCTGCTGCGAACGGCTTTTTGATAAAACCGTGAGCAACATCCGTGAGGTCAAAGCACGCGGTGCGCAGGTGCTCTGTGTGACACAGGAGGGAAATGAGGCCGCTATCGGGCCGGCAGACCATGTTTTTTATGTGCCCCGGACCAATCCACTGTTTATGCCCTCCATTGAGGTGGTGCCTATGCAGCTGCTGGGCTACTATGCTGCGAAAGCGCGCGGCTGTGATATTGATAAGCCGAGAAACCTTGCAAAAAGCGTCACAGTGGAATAAAATAGGAGCATATTAAAAAACAAAGGGGTTCAAAGCCAATGGATATGAGTGCACTCAAGCCCAACGAAAAGAAAAGTTTGGAGATCGAAACGAGCGGAGGGACCTATCAGCGCTATCCGGTCAAAACCCATGTAGTCATGGCGGGCGATAGCCTAACAGAGATCATGGATCGGTATGTCAAGCCCTACCTGGAGCAGGAGGATATGATTTTTATCAGTGAGAAGATCATCGCTATTAGTCAGGGGCGCGCTTTCGATATTGATGAAATTAAGGTGTCGCCGCTTGCAAACTTCCTGTGCAAATTCGTCTATAAATCACCCTATGGCATCGGCCTTGGCAGCCCGTGGACGATGGAACTTGCCATCCGTGATATCGGCGTTCCCAAGATTTTGCTCGCCGCTTTTTGCTCTGCTGTCACAAAGCCGTTTGGCAAGCGCGGGGTGTTTTATAAAATTGTAGGGGATGCCGGCCGCGCGATCGACGGCCCGTGCGACTATACGCTCCCGCCCTATAACCACTATGCAAAGCTTGCGCCAAAGGACCCGGATAAGGTCGCGGCCATGCTGCGGGAATATACGGGTTGCAAGGCGGTTGTTGTTATGGATGCAAACGATATCGGCCGTGAAATCCTCGGAGTTTCCTCTCCAGAGGTGGATATTGAGCTGTGTAAGGAAATTTTTAAAGATAATCCGCTCGGCCAGGCATCTCAGCAAACGCCAATTGCGATTGTGCGTAAGGTTTCTTAGGCTCAAGCAAAACATGAATTCCTAATAATCCCATAAATATAAAATAATTTCCAACTCTCTTTATTTAAGAGGGTTGGATTTTTTGTTGCAAATTGACACATAATTAAACGATTTAGAAATATAAAATGCATATTTGATGCTTTTTGAAACTGGATTTGTTTTCTTTCTGGGCAGATGATATGCTGTGGGTGAACAGAATCTATCTTAGCTTCAGGGGTGATGGCTTGCCTGACCGCAAAGTTCGTGAGCTGAGAATCCGCGCAGGGAAAACGCAGAAGGAAATCGCGGACTATTTAAACATTTCCCGATCAACTTATACGTTGTATGAGAGTGCAAAGAGGCAAATGAGCAATGAAACGCTTTGCGCTTTAGCGGAGTATTATGGCGTCAGCACAGATTATCTGCTGGGCCGCACGGATATCTCCTCTCCGCCGGAGCTTTATACACCGCAGGAAATCGAGTTGATCCGTCAGTATCGCATGTTAGATGAGCGCGGGCGCCGGAGTGTGGAGGGAGCTCTGCGTTTTGAGCAGGAGTGGTCCTACCGCCAAAAAAAATAAGGGTGTCTCCCACTTGCGGATTCGATTTATGGAGGCGTGTAATAAAACTTAGGGAAAGGATATCTATCTGGATACACTGACCAGCGAGGGCTGCAAGGCTCTGTGGAATGCCACGGAATATGATTTCCAAAATCCGACTGAAGAGCTGAAGTTGGGGTTGTCTGATGAGAAGGCAGAGGTTTGGTTTGAGGAAATACAGGCGCTTCAGGGCAGTCAAAATGTGCGGCCTGGCATTTTTGGCAAGAATGGAAGCGCCATCGGGGATATTGCTCCGCAAAAGATTGACCGCGTAAACCGCAAATGCTCTATTGGAATGGGAATTGCACGCGTCAAAGACCGTGCTCAGGGATTTGAGCAGCAAGCGGTCAAACTGATGCTGAAATACCGGTTTGAATTTTTGGGGATGGAGCGTATCTGTGCAAACACGCTTTCCATGAATGTGGGGGCGCCAAAGGCCCTTGAGAAATGCGGCTTTATCTTAGAGGGGAGAGAGCGGGAGCTGTCTATTTAAATGGCCGAAAATATGATAGGCTGAATTACGCAATCCTGAAATCAGAATACATCGACCAGATGCAAGAATGGCAGAACGATTGGCTTTGATTGCAAACATAGAGGTAGGAGAAAACAATCCGGAAGGCGCCTTGGGATGCCTTCCGGATTGTTTTTATTACGAAATAACGCGGCGTAACCAAACAGAGCTTCTCAAACGCTGCGTGATAAAAGATGGACTTTTTGCTTTAGAAACGGCAATCTGCCGGCTGTTTTTTTCATAAGATTCAATTTTAGCTGTTGTAGATGCCCAAATATTCTTCGAGGCATTTTCCACTCGCTTTCATCTTTTTTGCATCCTCTACGCCGACATACCGCCAGTGCCAAGGCTCATAGGCCACTTTTGTGATAGATACCTTATCCTTGGGGTAGCGGAGGATGAAGCCATAGTCAGCGGCATGCGCTTGTAACCATTTAAATTCTTTTGTGTTTTCAAAGCTTTCCTTCGTGTTGACAATATCCATCGCAACGCCCATATTGTGCTCGCTCGCGCCGGGCGGGAGGATCCATTCCGCTGCAAGCAGCTCTGCTCTTGAGCGGCTGTGGCCTTCTTTCATGTAGGTGGATACTTTGTTTTCATAGTTGGATTTTTGCCTGGAGATCGAGCGCCATCCGGAATAGGGCGTTAACGTGCAGCCATCTGCCTTTGCAGCGTTATACATTTCGACATAATGCGGTGTTACGCGCGCATCCAGCGGGCGATCAATGCCCTTGACAGGGTAGGTGAGCTCCGGCTGATAATTGTCTGGTAGGCGGTATTTGATGCTAACTAAAGTTAGGTACCATTTTTGAGAATCAATTTTTACAGTCACTGGCGTGATTCCATTTTCCTCGGCTGGAGCGGATGCCGTCTGGTTAGAAGAAGCCCCTTTTGGGGATGTGACGGGCGCTGTGGGCTGATTGGTTGAATCAGCCTTTGCAAGGCCGGTGGGCAGCTCTGTAGCAGAAGGGCTTGCCGAGGATGAGGATATGCTGGGGGCAGGCATGCTGGGATTTTCAGCCGCCGGCTTGCGCAGGGCGAAATAACCAATCAGTAGCACGGCTAGGGACCCAATGAGGATGATGCCGAGAATCAGGCGCAAATGATTTTTACGTTGCATACCGTAAGACCTCCAGATGCGGAATGTGCGGCGCAATGACCGCTAGACCGACAAATTCTTTCCTTTTATTCTATGCGCCTACTCACGCTTTGTCAATGAAAATGCATAGTTAAGGATGCACGCGTGAAAGGTATGGCTAGAATCTGCTCCATAGTTGGAAAGGGGACTGTGCACCGTGGCAGGGCAGTGGCATAGCTCCCTGATTAAGGTACCCCCTGCATCTGGAAATATGAAATAGCCAGTTATTTTTTAGCTGGGCGTGCGTCCGGCAACAGCTAGCCCATGTACAACGTTCTCAGGCTCCTGCGGACGATAATGTGCCGCAGCGAGCCGGAGTGTATCCCAAAAGAGCTCTTCGCTGCTTTTGGATGTTTGCCATAGATGATCCATGAAGTGTCTTTACATCTGAAGCCCAGCATGATTGACAACGCTGAAAAGCTTCTCAATGAGCATTTAAAACAAAAGAGAAAAAGATAAGTAAAAAGATATCGGTTAGAGCTGCTGCATATCTTTTTCGTCCTTTTTTGGAATCGCCTGCATCATATCAGCAGAAACCAAAAATGAGAAATCCCCATAACAACGTACATTCTACGTTGTTATGGGGATTATCTTATGGAGCGGATGACGAGGCTCGAACTCGCTACCTCCACCTTGGCAAGGTGGCGCTCTACCAGATGAGCTACATCCGCATTTCTTTGCAAAAGGTATTATAGCATAATCCCTGGGCTTGTCAAGAGATAATTACACTTTTTCTCAAGGCGGAATGGCGGAAAATATTGAGAAATTTTTCACAAACTTTTTAAAGCTATCCGAGCAATATAGGCCCTTGGGGAGAATAACCTAACAAAATATTTTCATCAAAAGCAGGCAATCTATCCAATTGCCAGCGGCGATTCCAACAGCTTCTGTGAGAGAATGACAAGCAAATATCAAAATTTGGATTAGTCAATTTGCACAATTATGAAGAACTATAGTTGTGCATGTTGCCTTGACAAATGCGCAGTCTGATGCTAGACTAAAGACAACATCAGGAAAGGAATGATGACGATGTTGGCAGCCTATCAGGAAAGAAAATTATATCATGAGTGCAGCGTTAGGGCAATGCAGGAGCTGGCAAGCGAAAAGCGTTTTTCCTGGCGGAAAGTGCGCAAGGCGATCGCGCTGGCTGCATTATTAGGCGCGGAAAGCCAGCTTTATTGAGCCGTTTTTCAGAGCCTTGAAGCTGACTGAGCTGACCCGCGCTTTTTAGGCGCGGGCGTCAAGCGGATAGAAATATGTGAAGCGCCGCATTAGCGGCGTTTCAATTGTAAAAATACGCGGGCGCGGGAATCCCACGCGTTCCGCTGAGGAACCCTAATGATGTATTAGCCGGCTGAAAAGGGGCTGTTGCAAAATGCAAGGCATTTTGCAACAGCCCCTTTAAAAAACATTTTTGCCTCACGCAGACAAATTTCGGGCTTTGCGCGCTCGAAACCATGGTTTGTCTCATGACGAGTTTCCATAGTGAGCGTTTTGCAATGCGCCCATTTCATTCTGTCTGTGCGGCCATGCAGGCTTTATTTTGTTGCTCGCATTATCGAAAATAAAAAGATACGGTTTTCGGAAACGATATCATTTCTGAAAACCGTATCTTGGCGCGCTGGAAGGGACTCGAACCCCCGACCTTTTGGTTCGTAGCCAAACACTCTATCCAGCTGAGCTACCAGCGCATATGCAACCTCTTGACTGCCAGAGTATAATACCACATCCTTTTTAAAAATGCAACTCCTATTTTTTATTTTTTACAAGATTTCTTTCTCTTTTTGCCGTTGCCCTCAAAATTCGTTGACAGTATGGACATGGTATACTATAATAAACTGTAATTTTGTTTGCAGGCTCCCTCCTTTTTAAGAGCGGAGATTTGCGCGGGGGAAAGCCATTTTGCTGCGTGCTTTCCTAGTTTTATGGAGGTGCATTCCACATGGTGAAAGCGATTGTCGGTGCAAATTGGGGCGATGAGGGCAAGGGGAAAATTACCGATTTGTTTGCCAGCGAATCGGATATCGTCATCCGTTTTCAAGGCGGTGCGAACGCAGGGCACACGATCATCAACGACTACGGCCGTTTTGCGCTGCACCTTCTGCCCTCCGGCGTATGCTATCAGCACACGATGAATATTATTGGCAACGGTGTTGCGCTTGATATTCCAAAGCTGATTGCCGAAATTAAGAGCGTAACGGATAACGGCGTTCCGGCGCCGCACATCATGGTGTCCGACCGTGCGCAGGTGATGATGCCCTACCATGTGCTGCTTGACACCTATGAGGAGGAGCGGCTGGCGGATAAACAATTCGGCTCCACCAAATCCGGAATCGCGCCGTTTTATTCGGATAAATATGCGAAGATCGGCTTCCAGGTCAACGAGCTGTTTGACGAAGAATATTTAAAAGAAAAGCTAACGCGCGTGCTGGAAGTGAAAAACCTCATGCTTGCGCATATCTACCATAAGCCGTTGATGGATTTCGAAGAAATTTTCAATACGCTTATGGAGTACCGCGACCTGATCGCGCCCTATGTGGGTGATGTGAATATTTACGTACACGAAGCTCTGAAAGCGGGCAAGAATATCCTCCTGGAAGGCCAGCTTGGCTCCCTGAAGGATCCAGATTTCGGCATTTACCCAATGGTGACCTCCTCCTCGACGCTGGCGGGCTATGGCGCGGTAGGCGCGGGCATTCCGCCCTATGAGATCCGGGAGATCGTCGCGGTGACGAAAGCGTATTCCAGCGCGGTGGGCGCGGGCGAATTCGTCTCGGAGATTTTCGGGGAAGAGGCGCGGCTGATGCGCGATCACGGAGGCGATAAGGGCGAATATGGCGCGACGACGGGCCGCCCCCGCCGCATGGGCTGGTTCGACTGCGTGGCTACCCGCTACGGCTGCCGTGTGCAGGGCGCGACGCAGGTGGTGCTCACGGCGTTGGACTGCCTTGCCTACCTCGACGAGATTAAGGTTTGCACCGGCTACGAAATTGACGGTGTGGTAACGAAGGATTTTCCCGTTACCGCAAAGCTGAAAAAGGCAAAGCCCGTGCTCGAAACCCTGCCCGGATTTAAACAGGAAATCCGCGGCGTGGGGCGGTTTGAAGATTTGCCGCAGGCCGCGCAGGATTATGTGGCGTTTATCGAGCGGGAGATCGGTGTGCCTATCACAATGGTCTCCAACGGCCCAAAGCGCAGTGAAATTCTCAAGCGCAAATAAACTGCGACTTATTCTGAAATAAAGGTGGTCCCCGCATGCATGAAACCATCCTGGTGCTCGATTTTGGAGGCCAATACAATCAACTGATTGCGCGCCGCGTGCGCGAGCAGAACGTCTATGCCGAAGTCAAGCCCTACACGACCCCGCTTGCCGAGATTCAGAAACAGCATTATAAGGGCATCATTTTTACCGGCGGGCCGAACAGCGTGTATGACCCCGCCTCCCCGCACTATGAGCGGGAGATTCTATCCCTCGGCGTGCCGGTGCTTGGCATCTGCTATGGCGCGCAGCTCATCGCTTGGCTGGAGGGAGGGGAGATTGAGGCCGCGGAGAATGGGAGCGAATACGGCAAGGTGGAGGTATCCGCCCGTGCGGGTAGCCTTTTGTTCCAAGATGTTCCGGCGTGCAGCCAGTGCTGGATGAGCCATACGGACTATATCAAAACCCTTCCGGCGGGCTATCGCATATCAGCCGATACGGGTATCTGTCCGGTAGCGGCGATGGAAAACGCGGAAAAGAAAATTTATGCCGTCCAGTTTCACCCGGAGGTTACGCACACGGCCTTTGGCAAGCAGATGCTCCATAACTTCCTGTATGAGATCTGCGGCTGCAAGGGCGATTGGCGCATGGACGATTTCGTCGAGCGATCGATCGAGCGTTACCGCGAGGCTCTAAAGGGCAAAAAGGTGCTGTGCGCCCTTTCTGGCGGCGTGGATTCTTCTGTGGCCGCCGTGCTGCTGCACAAGGCGATCGGCAAGAATTTGACCTGCGTATTCGTCGACCACGGCCTGCTCCGCAAGGGGGAAGGGGACGATGTCGAGCGGGTGTTCCGCGAGCAGTTCGATATGAATCTGATTCGTGTTAACGCGGCGGAGCGCTTTCTCTTGAAGCTCGCAGGCGTGAAGGAGCCGGAGCGCAAGCGCAAGATTATCGGAGAAGAATTCATCCGCGTGTTTGAGGCGGAATCGAAAAAGCTCGGTAGGATGGATTATCTCGTGCAGGGCACGATCTACCCGGACGTCATCGAGAGCGGTATGGGCGACGCGGCCGTCATTAAGAGCCATCATAACGTAGGGGGCCTTCCAGACGACGTGGATTTTCAGGGTATCATCGAGCCGCTGCGCGATTTGTTCAAGGATGAAGTCCGCGCGGCGGGGCTGGAGCTTGGCATCCCGGCGAATCTCGTCTGGAGGCAGCCGTTCCCCGGCCCGGGCCTGGCGATCCGTATTATGGGTGAAATAACGGAGGAGAAGCTTTCAATCCTCCGCGAGGCGGACGCGATCTTCCGGGAGGAGATCGTCGCTGCGGGGCTTGAAAAGCAGGTCAACCAGTATTTCGCGGTGCTGACGAATGTGCGCAGCGTCGGCGTGATGGGCGACGCGCGGACGTATGATTATACCGTTGCATTGCGCGCGGTGACGACGACCGATTTCATGACGGCCGAGTGGGCGCAATTGCCGTATGAGCTGCTCGCGCGCGCATCGAGCAGGATCACGAACGAGGTGCCAAATGTAAACCGGGTGGTTTATGATATCACGACGAAGCCGCCGGCGACGGTGGAGTGGGAATGAGAAAGCGCTGTCGGGATAAAAATCACCCGCTCCGCGCGGCGGCGCCGCGTTTCTTCCAGTTGGGCGGGAAGGCGGCTTTGCCTTCGGCAATGGATATAATTTTTATTTATGTGGCAGGGAATCAATTTGATTGCCTGCCACATTTATTTTGGGTTTGGGTGCTCCCTGGCGGAAGGGTGCACTGGAATGACGGCCCCGATGTTTATCATTATCAATCAGGGATCAGGAAGTGGTTCGCAGAGGTGTTCGGAAAATGCATGATGACCTCAAAAAATGAAAGGAAGCGGCTCCCTCTCGCGAAAGAATCAGCCGCTTCCCCAGCCGGCAACTGTCTAAAAGACAATTACAGCGTAAATATTATACCACATATATAAATGCTCCCTGCGAAAAATGACGTTGCCGCATCGCTACAGGAGGCGTTTCGCGCCGACAACCATTTTTCAAATGCTTCAAGCAAAATGTTTGAAGCTATCATACCATACACGCAAGGCCAGCCTTTGTGAAAAATGACGTTGCCGCATCGCGGCAGGAGGCGTTTCGCGCCGACAGGCATTTACCAATGCTTCAAACTTTGTTTGAAGCTATTATACTAGAAATTCAGATGCTTGCAAATGATCCTATGTATGCGCATGTGATTTCGTTCAAGGGTTGCACGATTTTTGAAAGGCATTAAAAGCAATGAGCAAAAATGAAGAATGGAACGAATTCTTAGATAACCTGCTGGCTCGCTCCCTGAAAAACCTCCAGGCCACAATGCCGAAAGCAGCGGCAGGAGCAGCCCGACGAAATGCTGGCCGCCAATTTGAACAAAACGGAAAAGGGGATGGTGGAGGAAGTGCTGTTCGAGCTTGGGGTCGCGGCGGATTTATTCGGTCAGGCCCCGCTCAATCAGGTCGGCCACATTCGCAAGGCCAATCAGCCTGAGCTGCCTCAAAAAATTGCGGGTATTCTTTACGATCAATTGTGAAAAGCATCTGACTGTTTTTTCCATCGTTTCACAATCGGTTTCCTGATAGATTTGATAAAACAGAACAGTCCCCTTATCATGCACGCCTTCCGGGCGCGACCCATCGGGGGTCCGAATCGGCGGCAGGGAGCCGTAACGCTCCAGCTTGGGATTAAGACGGCGTCAAATAAGGCTTTTTGATGAGTCCTCAGCGCGAACAGCAAAACGGACCACTCCGCTGTGGTTTCATTTAACCAATCCTCCCAGCTGTTACAATCCGCGCCGCGGCACCAGTTGTGCGCGGTTTCATGCGCAAGAAGCCTAGCGGCTTCAATCTCATTGCTCCCGATGGAGGAACACCACATCAACCCTTTTCGCTGGTAAGCCGCTTCGGGAATGGAAATCGCCGGGGCGATGCAAGTTACATCTAGAACGGGGAGCTTTTTCTTGCGGAATAAGTTCCCATTGTAATATTCCATCACCTGATGATACGCGCGCTGCGCGGTTTGGGCGATGGCCGCGATGCTGCTATCAACGGTATAGATGTTCATATAACGGTTGGAGATCACCTGCAATTTTTCTTTCCGGTAGGCGACGATATTATAGGGGTCAACCCCGTTGGAGCCATATTCCCATGTGCCGTTCTCCCTGTTGCAGGCTGCTTTCACCACAACCCAATGCTGCCCGTGAAGCACAATGATCTTGCCATGGGATAGCCTGACGGATAGCTCCTGTGGATACCAGATGGAATACCAGTTCATTGAAACGATATCTTCCGTGATGATATTGTTCCAATTCTTCCGCTGCGCCGGATCAAACTGCACCGAGCCTTCGTATTCGATCACCGCCTCTTTGACCGGCCCGCTGCCCGTAATCTCGACCCTTTGGGCCAAGGGCCTGAACGGGAGCGAGGCTTCCCCGGCCTTACGGAAGGTAACGGGCACATTTCCGGTGAGAGAGGTGATTGTGAGGTCGTTGTTCAAAGCAAACGTGAGCCGTTTTTTTCTGTTTTGGGGGCATGTGATGTGTGCGCTCGCGTGAAAGCTGCCGCGGCCGAAATCCAAGCGGATTGTCATGGTGCTTTTCATTGACAAAACAAGCCCTCCTTCCTTGTTGGTTGTTTGTACAATAGCACACAGCCATACGATATGCAAGGAGGAGAAGGGCTTGTGCGTGAATTTTGTACCCTTTCCGGGCGGGGTTTCAGCCGCCCGCATATTGCTGGGCAAAAGATTTTTTGCATGCAATTTCTCAATTTTTCTTTCCCTTTCGCCGTTTTTGTATTATGATAGGAAAGGCAACGTTTTAAATCATTACAGTTTGGAGATCATGCAATGGAACGTAAAGTTGGAACCATATCGAGGGGCATCCGCTGCCCCATCATCCGGGAAGGGGACGATCTCGCCCGGATCGTCGTTGAAAGCGTCACGGCAGCCGCAAAGGCAGAGGGCTTTTCCCTGCGGGACAGGGACGTTGTTTCGATCACGGAATCGGTCGTCGCCCGCGCGCAGGGCAATTACGCTTCAACCGCTGACATCGCATCCGACGTGAAGGCAAAGCTTGGCGGCGGCACGATCGGCGTTCTTTTCCCGATCCTTTCCCGCAACCGCTTTGCCATCTGCCTGCGCGGCATCGCGCAGGGCGCGCAGAAGGTGGTGCTGATGCTCAGCTACCCGAGCGATGAAGTCGGCAATGAGCTAATTACGCTTGACCAGGTCGATCAGGCTGGCGTGAACCCCTACAGCGACGTGCTGACGCTGGAAAAATATCGCGCGTTGTTTGGGGAAAACAGGCATCCCTTTACAAACGTTGATTATGTCCAGTATTATGGCGATCTGATCCGAGAGGAAGGCGCGGAATGTGAAATCCTGTTTGCAAACGACCCGCGCGTCATTTTGCAGCATACGCAGGATGTGCTTTGCTGCGATATCCATACCCGCGCACGCACCAAGCGCATCCTGCGGGAAGCGGGCGCGCGCCGCGTGTGCGGACTGGACGATATTCTAAACGCGCCGGTGAATGGCAGCGGCTGCAATGAAGCATATGGTCTGCTCGGCTCGAATAAATCCACGGAAAACACGGTCAAGCTGTTCCCACGGGATTGCGGCGGGCTGGTGCTCGATATCCAGAAGGGCCTTCTGGAAAAGACAGGCAAGCAGATCGAAGTGATGGTTTATGGCGACGGAGCGTTCAAAGATCCGGTTGGGCGGATCTGGGAGCTTGCCGACCCCTGCGTATCGGTTGCGAACACGCCGGGGCTCGAAGGCACGCCCAATGAGATCAAGCTCAAATACCTGGCGGATAACGATTTTGCGGATTTGTCCGGAGACGCGCTGCGGCAGGCTGTTGAACAACGCATTCGGGAGAAAAAGGACGATTTGGTGGGCGACATGGCCTCTCAAGGCACGACGCCCCGCCGGATTACCGACCTGATCGGCTCGTTGTGCGACCTGACGAGCGGGTCGGGGGATAAGGGAACGCCGGTTGTGCTCGTGCAGGGGTATTTTGATAACCTGACGGATTAAACGGATTTGTCTCTTGATTTTTTTGTTTTGGTTTGCGGCGGGCAATCAAACCGATTGCCCGCCATTTGTATTTCAGGTTATCGCGTAGGGCGAAATGCGGCGCTTCAACGGTCTCGACCACTTCATTGAAGGAGTCCAGCTCGGTGCACGGCGGATTCTCAAAACCTTTCTCCTCCCACAGCAGAGTGCCGTCCGGGATATTGACTGAGAATATATTGTCTTGAAATGGTTTGATTTGTGGAAAACGAATGCTTTTCAGAAGAAATAATCTGTGGTATACTAAATACGATTTTTTTAAAATTATCAGCAGTTGGACATGCCCGGGTAAAACAATGAAACGGCCGGTTTGGAAGTCCGGGCTTTCTCCCAGGCAAATCTACAGCGAAGGGAAGATCCTACTTGAAGATTAGAATTGGTATTGCAGGATATGGCAACTTAGGCCGCGGTGTGGAATGCGCCGTGCATCATGCGCCTGATTTGGAGTTGGTCGCTTTGCTTACCCGGCGCAACCCCGCCTCCATCAAAACGCACACGGGCGTGCCCGTTTACCGCATGAGCGACGCTGCAAAACTTCGGGATCAGATTGACGTGATGATCCTCTGCGGTGGCAGTGCGAACGATTTGCCGGAGCAAACGCCGGAGCTTGCGCAGTATTTCAACGTGATCGACAGCTTCGACACCCATGCAAAAATCCCGGAGCACTTTAGCCGGGTGGACGCGGCCTGTAGAAAGGCCCATACCATCGGAATTATCTCCGTGGGCTGGGATCCGGGCATGTTTTCTCTCAACCGCGTTATTTCCCAGGCAATTCTGCCGAACGGGAAAGACTATACCTTCTGGGGCAAGGGCGTCAGCCAGGGGCATTCCGACGCAGTGCGCCGCATTGAGGGCGTGAAGGATGCCAGGCAATATACCATCCCCGTGGAAGCTGCGCTTGAGCGGGTGCGCAGCGGGGAAAACCCGACGCTCACCACGCGGGAAAAGCACACGCGCGAATGCTTTGTCGTTGCGCAAGAGGGTGCGGATCGCGCCAAGATTGAGGAAGCGATTAAGACCATGCCGAACTATTTTGCGGATTATGATACCACCGTCCATTTCATCAGTGAGGAAGAGATGAAGCGAGAGCACAGCGGTATTCCGCATGGAGGCAGGGTGTTCCGTTGCGGCGCCACGGGCTGGGAATCCGACTCCCCGGACGGGGATCAGCTTCCGAACCATCACATCATCGAATATAGCTTGAAGCTCGATTCCAACCCGGAATTCACCTCGAGCATTTTAACTGCTTATGCAAGGGCTGCCCATCGCCTCCACCAGGAGGGGCAGACCGGCTGCAAAACGGTGTTGGATATCGCCCCTGCTTACTTGCACCCGGCTTCCGCGGAGGAGCTGCGCGCCACGCTGCTGTAAGCAAAAAGCAATTGTTCGTATCCATTTTGTATTGAGATAGAAAGGTTGTTGCCCGCATGAAGCAGGATATGATTGTCATTTTAGACCTCGGCTGCACCGAAAACACCGCCACCGCCCGTGCCATCCGCGCGTTGGGCGTATACAGTGAAATTTATCCCCACGACGTCACGCCGGAGGAGCTTGCTGCTCTGCCAAACGTGAAGGGCGTGATTCTCAACGGCGGGCCGAACCGCGTTGTGGACGGCGTTTCCATCGACGCAGCTCCGGAGATTTACGCTTGCGGCCTGCCTGTGCTGGCCGTCTGCCACCCGGCGGCGCAGGCGCATACGGATCGCGCGCAGGTTTTTGTGCGCAAGGAGCCCTGGCCGCAGGAGGAAGCAGCTGTGAAAAAGGAGCTGGAAAGCTTTGTTTTCGGCAAATGCCAGGCGCAAGCGAACTGGAATATGGAGAATTTCATTGCGGATCAGATCGACCTTGTCCGCCGCCAGGTGGGTGATAAAAAGGTGTTGCTCGCGCTCTCAGGCGGCGTAGATTCCTCGGTGGTCGCCGCACTGCTTTTAAAGGCGATCGGCAATCAACTGACCTGTGTGCATGTCAACCATGGCCTGCTGCGCAAGGGCGAGCCGGAGCAGGTGGTTGAGGTGTTCCGCAATCAGATGAACGCAAACCTTGTCTATGTGGATGCGAGCGAGCGTTTCCTCTCAAAGCTCGCGGGTGTGGCTGATCCGGAGCAGAAACGCAAAATTATCGGCGCGGAATTTATTCGTGTGTTCGAGGAAGAGGCCCGCAAGCTCGAGGGAATCGATTTTCTTGCACAGGGCACGATCTACCCGGATATCGTCGAGAGCGGCACGAAAACCGCTAAAATGGTCAAATCTCATCATAACGTTGGCGGCCTGCCGGAGGATTTGGCGTTTGAGCTCGTTGAGCCGCTGCGCCAGCTCTTTAAGGATGAGGTACGCGCTTGTGGCGTGGCCTTGGGCCTGCCAGACAGCATGGTCTACCGCCAGCCTTTCCCGGGCCCGGGCCTCGGCGTGCGCTGCCTCGGCGCGATCACGCGCGACCGGTTGGAGGCCGTGCGGGAATCCGATGCGATTTTACGCGAGGAGTTTCACAATGCAGGGCTCGACAAAAAGGTGTGGCAGTATTTTACCGTCGTGCCGGATTTTAAATCCGTAGGCGTGCGCGATAATGCCCGCAGCTTTGAATACCCGGTGATCCTGCGCGCCATCAATACGGTGGATGCGATGACGGCGGAGATTGAGCGCATTGATTGGGCGGTGCTCGAAACGATCACCAAACGCATTCTAAGCGAGGTGGCAGGTGTTAATCGCGTGTTGTATGATATCTCACCAAAGCCTCCGGCGACGATTGAGTGGGAGTAAATCGTAAAGTCTGCAAACCCGCATAAACACTGGGGTTGTGGCTTTAGAACCCCCGATTTGATAGCAAAATGATAGCAGACTGCAAAACGCATTTATTGTGTGTTTCAAGTGGTTTGTGAGTACAATTATCTTAATAAATTCTAAAAAGGCATTACTGACTTATGTGGTCGGTAATGCCTTTTTTGCATTTAAATGCAAAGATGATATAGAAGACCTCTAAATGTTAACCTATACTTATAATTTTCAGTGACAACATGTCCGTTTTTTCCACTCTCATATATGTCAAAGGTTATTACAGTATAGTCTGATCGTTTAATTTCAATCTGTGTCGTCTGAACAACTTCGCCTAAATCACATCGAATGAAAAGTTTGTCTGTCTTTAAGTCTTTAAATGTTTCGACTAAGTGCTTTGAAATAACTTTTAGAGTTCCATCTTCTTTGATATTACAATTAATTTTATATATGTTAACACTGTTAATTCCATAGTTGGATTCTATGGAAAATTCGCAGCCAACGGAATCAACAATTAAAACATTATCCTCATTCTCAATATCAATGTTTGAATCATATGGAATAACTGAAAATTTTTGATAAATCTATATATACATTATGACTATCTTTTTAAAAGTTTTTATATGTCGGCAAAGCTTATAATTACAGGCTTTCCGACATTTTTCATAATGGAAGAAGTGCTTATATGTTCTTCAATTTCCCCATGTTTTCATGTTCAAAGGTAGTAAAAAAAGTAGTAAACCTACTAGTGCCACTACACAATTAACCGTTCCATTTCAGCCCTTGCACTGTCAGATGTGGCATGAGCGTAATAGTTCAGCGTCATGGAAATATCGGAATGCCCCATGATATACTGTAACGCTTTTGGGTTCATTCCGGCATTCGCAAGGTTGGTGCAGAACGTATGGCGTAACGTGTGTGGCGTCATCACTTTTGGTAACGGTTCCTTATGCGATGAGTTGTATTTCTCAACTAGTCGTCTAAATATGGCATCATAACTGATGGCAACATGGGGTAGCCCATTTTGGTTGAGAAACAAAAAATTCTTATAGCCGTCAACGTCAAGAGGTTTAGCACCCCGGCGGTTCTCCAGCACTCGCTTGAACGCCTTATACACTTTTGAACTCATTGGAATTTGTCTAATACCGCTTTTGGTTTTCGGCGGGTCAACGTGGTAGCCCACTCCAGATATTTTTGTAAGCTGATGGTCTACGTTGATTAGCCTTTTTTCCAAATCTATATCGGTTTCAGTCAGTCCGCAGAGTTCAGAAATGCGGAGCCCCGTTCCTAACAGTATAACAAGCTCGTCGTAATACTTCCGATAGGTAGTGTCACTTTGCACGAAAGAAAGAAACGCTATTTCTTGTGCTGGGGATAATGGCACTTTTGGTTCGGTATCATCTTCTAAGACTGTGTTTAGCTGGAAATCAAACGGATTTTTTCTGATGCAGTCATCTTGAATGGCAGTGTAAAACGCCGCTTTTAAAGAACGCTTGTGGTTGTTGATTGTCTTGTAAGCGTAGCCCTTTTCTTTCATCCGTAACGCCCATTCTTTTGCGTCCGATAGTTTTACGTTCTCAATGCTACAAGCCCCAAGACTATCTTCTTCCAATATCCGCATAAGTTGATTGCGCCCCAGTTTTGTGCCGTCTCGGACGTTGGCCCGGTGGCGTATCTGTTTCGCGTAAAGCTCGCAAACTGTCATTTTCTTTCCCATATGGTCGATACCGTCGTCAAGGTCTTTTTGAATTTCTTTCTCTTTTTCCCTAAGTGAAATATCTTCTCGTTTTCCTGCCGGGGTTTTATCGGTGGGAACTAACTTCCAAGCATAAACAAACTTTGATGTTCCCATGCCGTCCGTGTATTTGTAAGCATATCTCCCATCTTTTCGCTGGCTCTCTCCCGTGTGTAAGATACGGTTTTTATTATCGCGCCTTTTTTCCGACATCCGTATTCATGCTCCTTTCCAAGTCGGAAAGAGCCTTGATATGCGTTTTTATTATAACACATTCAAAGCCCTATTTCATTAGATTGTATCTAGAGTATCTATGATTTTCTCAAACTGTTTCCGTTTAATTTGTAGCCGGTTTCCGTTCATGATTACCCAACCCGAATTTATGTTTTCTTCCGCTAATCGGCGTAGCTTGTTTTCACCGATACGAAAGTATTTAGATGCTTCTTCAATGGTAAGCGTGTATTTTTCCCATATAGGCACATTCATATTATTCATTATTTAGCCCCCTTATTTCTTTTTTATGTATTATATGAGTGCGAGCGAACTTAGATTACACTTTTTAAATATTCTTAAAAGGGGTTAAAAATAGCTATCACTTAATGTAAGAACACAACAAAAAGGGTACTTTCGAAAAAGCACCCTTTTTGTTATATTCACATTTAAAGCTTGTCCAAAAACGATGTAACTAAGGTGTAACCTGACGAAAAAGTAAAAAAGCCAAGTTACACCCCGGTTACACCTTGCTAATCCTTGAAAAACAAGAGTTTTCCTATCAATGCTAAAATTACCGTATAATGTCATAATATTATTTATAATATTATGACACGATAGGAAGTGTAACGATTGCTTTAATCAGCTTGTCTTTCAGTTATATGATAAAGTGACGGGCTAATTTCCACGTCAAACGCACCCGCCCTATAATCAAGCTCTTCTTCTAACAAAATATAGGCCCTGTGTAAAATATCATCATATTTTTTCAACTCCTCTTGCGGTACTGGTTGTTTTAAATGGTCGTAATAATCATATTTTTCTTTCATATCACTTTCAACGAATTTAATAAAGTCACGAATTAATTCTATGTTTCTTTTCATTTTTCTTCTCCCTTTCCATTCATTAAAAAAGCAGGCGGTTAATAAGCTTCAAACCGCCTGCTTACTTTTATATTTTTGATACGTTTTAACCCGGCGGTAAAACGTATCTTTTTTTGATATTTTTCGCATAGAACAAAAGGATAAAAACCATGCTACTATTGACAGCGAATTATACCGGGAAGTTAGGTGCTTGGGTCATGGGTTTAACACGTGGGTAAGCGTCGTGAAGTAAACCCTTTTATGACCCTTAAAATATCATACAAAGATACTGCTTATGTTCTGTATGATACTAAAATATTACAATATACGACATTATATGTCAACGATATTTTTAATGTTTTAGCCCATTTTACACTTTTTTCTGGTCTAATTTGTCGTCAGAAAGGCACGGGTAAGAATGCGGACAGGGGAAAACATCTATAAACGTCAGGATGGACGATGGGAGGGGCGTTACAAGAACGGATACAAGCCGGACGGAACGGTTAAATATAGCTCACTATATGCCAAAACTTATAGCGAAGTCAAAACAAAGCTGGAAACGGCCAAACGAGCCGAGAAACCGCCACAAAAGAACATGAACGTAAAATTATGTGATGTGGCTCTTGAATGGCTGGAAATGGCTAAAATAGAGGTCAAAGAAAGCACATATGCATTATATCGAAGAAATGTAGAAAGCCATATACTGCCCCATATTGGGGGCTTAAAGCTATCACAAATTACAAGCCAGTGTTTAACCAACTTTGCAAATGACTTGCTAGCACATGGACGGTGTGACGGGAGAGGCGGATTATCACCTAATACAGTGCAAGATATATGCACCTTGACGGGTAGCATTTTGGAATATGCCAAAAGAGAATATAAGGTTAACGTGTCGCTTGAGCCCCCAACGGTGAAAGTGCCCGAAAAAGAAATGAGAGTGTTGAGCCTTGACGAACAACGAAAGCTCGAAATTTATCTATTTTCCAACTTAGATTTAATCGCGATTGGTTGCTTGCTTTCTCTTTACGTCGGCTTACGCATTGGCGAACTTTCAGCCCTTAAACTATCAGATTTTGATTTTTCTAACGGAACACTTAGAATTACTAAAACCATGCAAAGGGTAAAAAACTTTGACCCTAAGATTAAGACGAAAACGAAGATAATTATTGATAGTCCGAAAAGTAAAAAATCAGTCCGCACCTTGCCAGTTCCCGGTTTTCTACTTGAAATCATCAAGAAAAGATATAATCTTGTTATTCCTAACGCTTATTTCTTGACGGGTAAAACAAGCCGGTACAAAGAGCCTCGCCGGGTCGAGTATCAGTTCAAGAAAATAACGGACAGATGCGGTTTAAAGGAGGTAAATTTCCACGCACTCCGGCACACATTCGCCACCCGATTAACGGAGCACGGAACGGATGTTAAAACACTATCTGAGCTTATGGGACACGCAAACATCAAAACCACACTTAAATATATGCACTCATCGGAGCAACAAAAAAGGGCCGTAATGAATTGTTTTGCGTACCCTTTAAGCCGTCAACATTTTGGTATATGTAATAAAGAGTTCCCGGAAAATAAGCCCGTTATCGCTATTTAGCGTAAAGGGGTTTACTTTACGGTAACTCTTTTTTTGTGGTCTTATGCTCAGTGTTTGCACTAAAATTATAATTATTCATTGGGGGGAAACATTCAGTATGAAGTCAGTCGGTATATGTAGAGTTGATAAAATGGGGCGTTTTGTTATTCCTAAAAGGCTTAGACGTGAAATGGACTTAAATACCGGGACAGGATTAGAAATCTCCGTTAATGGGAATTCTGTAATTTTAGAAAAGGTAGAAAACCGTTGTGTTTTTTGCCGACAAAAAGAGAACCTTAAAATTGCTTTTGATAAATATTATGTTTGTGATAAATGCCGTTATATTCTTAAATGTATATTGGAATAAGGGGGAGCATAATATGAAATCGTTAGGAATTAGAACGCTTGATAAGCGTGGCAATGTTACTATTCCAAAAAGCTTTTTAAAGGTACACGATATAAAAAAGGGTGATTATTTTGAATTGTGGTTTGAAAACGACGCTCTTATTATTCAAAAATTACCAGTTAACCGTTGCATTTTTTGCGGTAAAACCAATGATTTATTACCCGTTAATATTAGTGGAAAATCAATTTGCCAAACTTGTTTCGACTTGCTCAAGGAGAACACTGAAATTTGACTTTTTAAGGTTGCTTTCTTCCAATAGTGTGTTCTTTCCGGCGGTGCTAACCCTGTACCGATTAAGCAAGCCTTACCACACCCGCTCCGTTTCATTCGCAAAACATTGCATTTAAAGCCTTTATGAGCATAATTGTATGGAGGGGTCTCGGCTGTTTCGCACCCGAGACCCCTCCATACAATCATGAGTAATTTTTTATGTTCTTCTTGTTTTGCTCATGACGTGTGAATAATAGATAATGAAAACAAAAAGCGGGAACCAGTAATAAAAAACTGGCTCCCGTCTTTTTTGTAGCATTTTATTGCATATCAAGGCTGTTCCCTTTTGTAGTAAATTCGTAGTAATTTGAATATCTTATTGTTTCGTTTTGCTTGTAATTAAAGGGTTTTTATAGATAATCATTTAGATTTCTCATAAATATTATCCTTGTTTTTTATAACAATCCAAATATGACCTGCTAAATATAAAAGAAAGGCAATGCAAGTAACGATTGAGGATATATTTGAAATTATCGACCACATAATATACTCCCTTATTTTACAATACCTGCAGGATAGTTATATCTCCACTTGTCGTATTCCTCTTTTGAAATCTCGCCGTTTTTAAGTTTTTCAGCTTGTTTCTGCCAAGCAGAGAACATTTCAAACATCGTTATGTAATTTGTACCCATTCCTTTGTCAAGGCGAATACAGACCTCATCGGAGAGTGTATCTATCCGAAGACCATATAAGTCTTCCATAGTAAAGAGCGTATGCATTATGCCATCATAACTATCAATGTCAGGAACAGTTAAAGCCAGCGGAGATACCTCCAATACCTTTGCGAGTTCATTTGTCACATCAGCTTTTGGAGTTCTTGTGCCTGACTCATATTGTGCCATACGAATGTCGGCAGTCTTTTCAGGAAATCCGATAGCTGTACCGAGATATTTTTGAGTCATACCTCTTAAATTACGAAGAAAGCGTATTCTTTCACCGATTGCCATAGTTTTAAGCTCCTTTCCGCTTATTACAAAAACAGTATAACATACCCGCTTAGTGTATATCAAGACAAATAAAACAAAATAGTTTAATAAAAAGCTTGATGAAAGCAAATATGCTTAGTATAATAGAAAATGAGCCAAAGCAAATACGCTTAGTAAAAATTAAATAGCTGTCGCACATCACAGTAATGGTGTGTCCGCTCGGGCAAATCGGAAGGCGGTCAGAAAGTATTCCGACACTAAATAAATGAAATATATCAAAATCGAAAGGAGGATGGTTATGCCAAACACAATGTTTATGCGAGTTGAAGATGTCGCAGAAGAAATGGGCGTTTCCGTTTCCTATGCGTATAAGCTAATCCGCAAGTTAAACAAAGAATTAAAGGCAACCGGGTGCATTACTATCCCGGGCAGAATTGATCGTAAATTCTTTCACGAGAAATTCTATTCTACAAAAACAACTGACGAAAGGAACAACTGATAATGGCAGCATTTAAGAACGAAAAAAATGGAACTTGGTATGTGCAGTTCCGCTATACAGACTGGAAAGGCGAACGACAGCAGAAATTCAAGCGAGGGTTTGCCACCAAACGAGAAGCACAGGAATGGGAACGAGAGTTTCTTATGCAAAAGCAGGCAGATGTAACAATGAGCTTTGACAGCTATGTAGAACTTTATGAAAGGGATATAAAACCCCGATTAAAAGAAAACACTTGGCTGACAAAGGAAAGTATTATCGAAAAGAAAATTCTGCCCTATTTCCAAAAACGCAAGCTGTGCGATATTACGGCAAAAGATGTGATTGAATGGCAAAACGAGATTAGAAAGCTTACCGACAAAAGCGGCAAGAAATATTCGCAGACTTATCTTAAAACCGTTCATAATCAGTTGAGTGCGCTGTTCAATCACGCAGTTCGCTATTATGGATTAAAATCCAATCCTGCTGCTATTGCAGGAAATATGGGAACAGAAGAACGAAAAGAAATGCTGTTTTGGACTCTTGAAGAATACAAGAAGTTTTCCGAAGTGATGATGGATAAGCAGATCTCTTACTACGCATTTCAAATGCTTTATTGGTGTGGTATCCGAGAGGGTGAAATGCTCGCATTAACGCCAAAGGACTTTGATTTCAAGGCAGAAACGGTAACGATTGATAAATCCTATCAGCGATTAAAAGGCAGAGATGTTATTACTACACCGAAAACAAAGAAAAGCAACCGCACAATAAAAATGCCGAAATTTCTTTGTGAAGAAATGCAGGAATATCTCGGTATGTTTTACGAAGCAGGTGAAAACGACCGCATTTTTCCTGTATCAAAAAGCTATATGCATCACGAAATGGACAGAGGCTCAAAAGAAGCAAATGTAAAGCGAATAAGGATACACGATTTAAGGCATTCACATGTTTCGCTTTTAATTGAAATGGGGTTTACGGCATTAGCAATAGCGGACAGGCTCGGACACGAGAGTATCGAGGTAACTTACCGATATGCTCATCTGTTTCCGTCAAAGCAAACGGAAATGGCAGATAAATTAGATGATTTAGGAAAAGGAGATTTTTAATATGTCAGCAAAAAATGTAGACAGACACAACCGTTTCAGAAACATCACAGTAGGCTTCAGAGTATCGCCTGAAGAAAATGAAGAAATCAACAGAGCTGTTGCCCTTTCGGGTTTGTCAAAACAAGAATATTGCTATCGTCGCTGTATGGAGCGTGATGTAGTTGTGCAAGGCAATCCGAGAGTGTATAAGGCTCTTAAAAATCAAATGGCAGATATTTTAACCGAACTTCAGCGTATAGCAGGCGGTGAGAGCGTTCCTGATGAGCTGCTCTACACGATTGAGTTAATCGCTGCGACGCTCGGAGGTTTGAAAGGAGAAGATGACAATGGAGAATAAAAAAGAAATGACCGCCCCTTGTGTATCTGTTGGCGCAGATACGGAGCAGTCATCTCAAAAATGTACTGACAATAGTATAACCGAAAATGCTGAAAATATCAATAGATTTGAGAAAATGCAGAGGGATCTAAGGAAAATGTTAGATCCCTCTTACCTCAAAACAATGTCGATGACCGAGTTATACGACACCGTGTTCCATAGCAAACCACCGTTAATCGACTGTTTGCTTTATCCCGGCATTTACCTTTTTGTAGGCGCACCCAAGCTAGGCAAGAGCTTTATGATGGCACAGCTCGCTTATCATATCAGCACAGGCACACCGCTTTGGAATTATACCGTGCGAAAAGGAACCGTGCTGTATCTTGCCCTTGAAGATGATTACCGGCGCTTGCAGGAAAGACTCTACCGAATGTTTGGAACGGATGGTGCAGAAAATCTTTTCTTTTCTGTTTCGGCAGGTCAGTTAGGCAACGGACTTGATGAACAGCTCATAAGGTTTATGCAGGAGCACCCTGACACAAAGCTGATTATCATTGACACCTTGCAAAAGGTGCGTGAAGTTGGCGGTGATAATTACAGTTATGCAAACGATTATGAAATCATCACAAGGCTTAAAAAGTTTGCGGACAGATATGGGATTACGCTCTTGCTTGTTCATCACACCCGAAAACAAAAAGCAGACGATACCTTTGATATGATTTCGGGAACGAACGGTTTGCTTGGTGCGGCTGACGGTGCGTTCCTGCTTCAAAAAGAAAAGCGTACAGGAAACACAGCAACGCTTGAAGTTTCGGGCAGAGATCAGCAAGACCAAAGGCTTCATCTTAAACGAAACGAAAATACGCTCGCTTGGGATTTAGAACGAACGGAAACGGAGCTTTGGAAAGAGCCGCCTGAACCGTTGCTTGAAATTATCGCTGAAAAGATAACCGCAGATTTTTCGGAGTGGCAAGGAACACCGACAGAACTCTGCGAGTTTCTCTCGGTTGAAATGAAAGCGAATGCTCTGACAATGAAGCTGAATGTCAACGCAGGGCGTTTGTATAACGAGTACGGTATCCGCTACGAGAACAAACGCTGTCACGACGGGCGAAAAGTTAGGCTCTATCTTAAGCAGGCGTGACGATGTGTGACGGCCGTGTCGATGTATTAGGGAGTGGGTACGGTATCAAAAACACCGTCATCATCGACACAGACCGTCACGGATAAAGTTTAGACGGGGTGCAGGGTGTCCTTTTCAAAAGGACAGCCCTTGCTCCTCGAAGAGCGCAAAACCTGCTTGCAGGTTGCATTTTTGATAGGCTTGCCTGTCAAAAGTGCTTTTGCGTTACTCTTGGCAAGAGTAACAGAACCGAGGAAGCACGATTGTTAAGAGACAGGAGGTGTAACTTATGCAAAGAACGATCAGCGCAATGGTCGGAAAAGGCTCAGTCAACCACAACAGCCGCAAATTCAAAGCGGAAAATGTGGACGGTAATCGAAGACATCTGAACATCGACTACTGCAATGAAAACATCAAAAAAGTCTATCACGAACTATTCGATGAAGCGCTGAAAAGATACAATGACAGGCAGACGAGAGCTGACAGAAAAATAGAAAACTACTATGAAAAAATCCGCAGTTCCAAACAGGAAAAACCGTTTCACGAATTGATTTTGCAGATAGGCGACAAGGAAAATATGAGCGCCGAAAGCGAAAACGGAAAGCTCGCCCGACAGATTTTAGATGAATACTATCGTGGATTTCAGGAGCGCAATCCTCGATTAAAAGTGTTCTCAGCACATCTGCATATGGACGAGGCAACGCCCCATCTGCACATTGATTTTGTTCCCTTTACCACTGGCAGCAAGCGTGGACTGGATACAAGGGTGTCGCTGAAACAGGCGCTTGCGGCGCAGGGATTTAAGGGCGGAAGCCGTGGAGATACCGAATGGAATCAATGGGTACAATCCGAAAAAGAACAGCTTGCCGCCGTGATGGAACGCCACGGAATCGAGTGGGAACACAAGGGTACGCACGAAAAACATCTCTCTGTTCTGGACTACAAAAAGCAGGAACGGGAGAAGGAAATCAACGCTCTTAAAAATAAACTCGCCGAGAAAAAAGATGAGTTTCGTGTGATGTCTGACCGTATCGAAAACTTTGATAACGGAGAAAGAGCATTGCAGAAACTTGATGAAAGTATCATGAACGAGCCTGAATATCAGCTCCCCGAGCCATCTGCAATGATGTCGGCAAGAAGCTATAAGGCAAAGTTTGTTGAGCCGCTTATAGCCAAATTGAAATCGCTGATCAAAACCTTATTCGCACGGTATTTCAAAGCGATAGACAGCTATAACAGGTTGAATGTCACAAACGCAAATCTGTATCGGGAAAACGAGAAGCTCTCAAAAATCAACGGTAAACTTACCGAAGAAAACACGAGGTTGAGGGCTGAAAACAAAAACTATTCACTGCTTCGCAGAGTATTTGGGCACAAACAGATAGACAGCTTGCTTGAACAGGCGAAAAATCTCAAAGGTCAAAAGCGTGATCATACACGCTCAAGATAAATCAATTTTCAGGAGATAAACAAAATGGCAAAGACAATTTTTGCAGAACTGGGCGGCAATTATGTACGGCAGGGAGATTATCTTTTCCCCTGCCTGTCCTTACCCACCGAAAAAGAAAATAAGCCTATTGGAGTATGGGGACAGCGGCATCTGCGCTATCTCAAACAGCACCGCAAGGTGCTTTACACCAACCTGCTTACAAGCGGCAAGTTGAACAGCTATCTTGCGGATATTGACAAGCAGGCGGAAGATATGTTTCTTCGGCTAATAGAGCAGATAGCAAATCGTGAGGGCGTGACCGAACAGTTAAAAGCGGAAAATCAGATGGAATGGGTTTGTAGGAAGAACAACATTCGCAGCAGGGCGATGGAGATTGTGAACGATGAACTAATTTATACTTAATGGAAATGAAGGCAGGGAGAATAATACCCCTTGCCTTCATTAGTTATTTTTTATTTGCCCAAAAAGTAAGATACATTTGTGCTACCGATTCAAGCAATACAAATAATATATGCAAGATAATAAAGATACAAATGGCCGTAATGTATTTCAATGTTATAATCGGCAAAAAATTCTGCACGAGAGAAAGTGTAATAAGCCCTACTAAATATATAATCTCAATAATAGCATTATAAGCTATGTTGGAAAGCAAAATCTGAAATAAGGATAATTGCTTTCCATTAACGGGCTTATATTGCTTTTTATTCGACTCAGTTTCCTTTAAGCATTGTATATTCTTGTTGTCTGCAGATACTAAAATCGTAATAATTGCTACAGAAAAAGAAATAAGAATTGCCACGATATTTATCTGTGTATCTATAAACCCAGAAAAGGTTGATATAACTTTTTCCGAATTACCTATATTGAAAAACATAGATAATAATAATGCAATCAAAGCGATTAGTATTGGAATAAGGAATTTAATAAAGACCTTTTTTCTTGAGATAAAATAATCTTTGATTGGAACAAAAATTATATTTTTCATGTCCTATTCCTCGTTCCTTCTATAAATTCTTGCGCTTTTCCAAAGAAATCTGAGCTGTTTACTTCGTTAGTTATTGCTTCAGCTGCGACTGATAAATAATGTTTCATTTTCATAAGTTCAGTATCAACTTCAAATTGCCCAGATGCATTTGTCCCTTTGATAGTGATTTTCTTGATTTTTCCTGTTGCCTTGTTTCGAGAATTATCAAAATAGGCTTGTATCAGATTATCAGGAAATCTTTTAGCACCTTTGGGGCGTTTAAGACATATTTCAACTTCATCAGCAATATCATTTCTTCCAGCAAACATCATAAAATCATCCTTGATATCTTCTTTGCTGACTACCAGTTTCAACACGGACATAGTTTTCGCCTTTTTAATCGATGAAAGAAAATCCTCTCCTGGCATGATCTCATATGATATTGAGTAATGATATTTGTCGTCAGTATCTTCGTTGTAGTTAATGAATTGAGTGTTTAAATAGTCAACGATACAGTTTAATGTTATGCCATAATGATTACTTTCATAAACCGCAAGAAAGCGATACTCACCGGTGTTATAACGAATACACAAATGTGTCTTTTCTTCATCGCCATCTTGCTGACGCTTGCGGGTACCCAGTTCAGTCATTGTTTCGGTATCTATTTCATTTCGAACATGATTGTATTTTGCGGACTTAAAAATAATATTGTAGTTTCCATTTTTCAAATCCTCAAATGAATCAAGCCATACAACCTTTTCCGAGCTTGTGATGTCTTTCTTCCTATCGGTTAGATTTTTTGCGGTAATGTATGGTAATAATTTTGAAAACGAATCAACTATTTGTTGCATATCGTAAAGGGATGAATCGTTACTATCCTTTTGCTTTGAGATTGTAAGATAATAAAAGTAAATCGGAACATTTTTCCTTGGTTCTTGACTACTCATTTTCTATCTCGCCTCCCTTATAAGATATCAGATAGCAGTTTCCAACTGTCACTTTTTATATCGTCAGAATATGTTTCTGTACAAATGCAAAGTTCTCCACTTTGCTTATCCTGTCGAACAATGCCACCAAGCAGCTTATATTTTTCGGTGTAAGATTTTAAAACTCCAAACTTTTTGGCAGTATACTTATCAATATCCTCACTGTTACCCGTTTTAGTAAAACCGCCTTTTGTTTCTATTACCCATATGCTACCATCTGAAGCGCCGACAATATAATCTGGGTAGAATGACTTTTGCTTCCCAAAATTATCGGTATACACAATAGAAAAATACTCGATCCCTTTATCTCCGTTTTTGTAAAACCATCGAATATTAGGACTGTTTTCACAATAGCGTTCAAAAAGTTTTTCGGGTAAAGAACGATTTTCAGCAGAAGATAGATATCCCTTGTATACATTCTTTGAGTATTCGATTTGTGACTTTGCAGTTCCGTCATAGGTAAAAATCATTTCCAATGGAAAACCAATTGGCTTCTCAGTTGTTTTGGGTATTGCTAAAGACAGCTGGAGCGACTCATCTGCCATAGCGTCTCTCACATCATCAACCAATAAGTGTTTGTTGTTGATGATAAAAGCGTATAGTTCTCTTGTCCCGATTTTGAGAATCTTTGTTTCACAGCGCAATCCATCAAGAAAAAGTTTACGCATGATGGTATTTATGTTGTTGTAGTCCAGATTTACTTTATAACCGATTTCGGCAACACAATGATGGTATTCTTTTCCGTGCTTATGTGTGTTCAAAGACTCATGGATAGAAATATCATTTAATTCAGCGATATTCTCTTTTGATAAAGTACTCACCGAACCAGACTTAGTATAATCGATAATATCCTCTGAAAATGAATAACCATGAGCCTCTAATAGGGCTTTGTTTTTAGAAGTATCTTTTGTGATATGGTATTGTTTTTCAAAGTATTTATAAATCACCTTCAGTGACAATTTGGCATCACGGGGATATGGCACATCGGTTTTATATTCACTGATGATCTCGAAAGAACGATATTCAGGTTTAAGGAACACTTTGTAAGCGTCAAGAGCTCCTTTGCCTAAGCTTAGTTTTACACTTTCTGTGAATTTCTCATCCAATGTGTACAGATAACAGCTATCAAGCAGGTCGCTTCCATAATGCTTTGCTTCGGGCATACGGCGGATTCGCCCAATGGTTTGAATTTCAAAGACCTCGCTCATGTTATCGCGCAGTTTAACAAGAATCTGTGCTCGAGGACAATCCCAACCGGTAGCCACAGCCTGTTTGATTATAACTGCAATTGGTGTAGCATTAGGCTCTTCGATACCTTCAAGATTCTGTTTTTTTTCTGATAGCCATACCGCAAGCAGATTATTTTCGTAGGTGATTCCCTTACTTTCAAAATATTCCTCGACTCTGTCAAGAAGGGCATCTGACTTGTTCGGAATTTGCACAATTATAAGGGGATTGATTTCAGCATTTCGATTTAAATACTCTGAGTGCAATTCCCTCTGCTTGGCGATCGCTTTATCAAGCAAATATGTAATTTGATCATCAACGCTGATATGTTGCTCAAAGTTTTCGTTGATGATGAGCAGCTTCTTTATTAGACCTTCCGCAATAACATCTTCTTCGGGAATATCGATTAAAATGGCATTCTTATAATTTTTAGGCGTAGCAGAACAGCGGATTATTTTATCTGAATGAAACAGCTCAATAATATCATCCGCTTTGATTGTATCGTTTTGATGGGACTCATCAACAATAATTTTAAAGCACAGCCCGTTATCAAGAGCATTGCGTATGTGTTCGATAAAGTTTGTGCGTTCGCTGTCTTTTAATGCGTTATTGCCTTTCTTGGTCAGCTTTTCCCAGTTAATAAAGCAAGCGTCGTTTTCTTCAAAACCAGCAGTCATAATATCTGGAAGCAATTTTGTTTGACTTCCGTGTATATATCGATCCATTTTCTCTTTACTTTGTTCCTCAAGGTTGCCTTTGCCGGGAGTAAGCCAAATAAACACCGTTTTATGATTACTTTTTAAATACTCATCCATAAAATGAGTGAGTATAATGGTCTTTCCGCTTCCCGTACAGCTTTTGAGAATAATATCTCTATTCGACTGTTCCATCGCTTCAGTTAAATCGGCGATAGCTTTTATCTGAAAATTCGCAAGGGTAATATCCATTTTTTAGCCCTCCAATTCTTTGTAATAGTAGTCAGGAATGATATTTACTGTTATCTTCCTATCTTTTATAGCTTGTGCTTGCTGGGCATCCATCAAAATATCGTGCCCTAAGTATAATTTCTGGCATTTTGTATTGTTTTCAAGTTGAGAAATAAAATCGTCAAGTTCTTCTTCGGTCAGCACGATAGCAATTTCTGCATTACCCGTGAAATTCACGCCGTTTTCAAGCTCAACAAGTTCACGGATATGCTTTAACAATTCGTCCGCATATTCGTAATACAGACGCTCGGAAATGGGAGCGTACTCCACCTTGTAATATTTCAGGCTGGCGGCGTATCCCTCCTTGTCAATCACACGCTTGATGCGCTCATATGTAACATCACGGCAAATATTATTTTCGTTATTGGTACAGAGAATAAATTTGCGGTTGCTGTCTTTGTTGTTAGCATTGAAATTCATAACAGCATGTCCTGTTGAGCCGCTACCAGCAAAAAAGTCAAGAACGATACCCTTGTTGTTTGAACCTATCTGAATGATACGCTCAAGCAAACGAATAGGTTTAGGTGTGTCAAAAGGAATGATACCCTCAAATATTGCTTTTAATTCCTTTTTTGCTTCATCGGTATGACCGACTTCGTCATACATCCAATAATTTGTAGCTATCCTTCCACCAACAGAGTCTGCATATACTTTTCTACGAATACCACCTTTACCAGCGCTTGTAAAATAAAAGCGTGGCCAAGGACCGCTATCATACACAGCTTTGGCTATTGGATATGATTCCTCGAAAGATTTCGCCAATACTATGGCCTTAACATTTTTTTTAACATCTGAAGTAGCTACACCGCAAATTTCAGCTCGCTTTTCATCATCGTGCAAATCTTCAAGTTTATATTCGCACCAACCGTTCATGTATTCCAACATCTGCTCTTGGCTATAACGCCAATGTGCAGTATTGTTAGGATAAAGAAGTTTGCCAGTCAGGGGATGTTGAATAGCGTAAACCATACCTTGGTGAGTTTTTGCATCGGAGGCAATAGGAGAGCCACTCATCCACTTACAACGGTCACCATCAGGATTTTTATAAGAAGCATCCATTTTTTCTGTGCGTGGTAGTTTACTTGGTTGCCATGTCTTTTTTTTGCTATATACTAAAATGTGTTCTACTTCTAATGGAATTCCTTTTGAGTCATTACGGATGGAATATGTTCTTTGCCAAGAAATGTTAGCAATAAAGCAATTTTCACCAAAAATGGTGTCACATAAGAGCTTAAGTGCAGCCTCTTCATTATCATCTACGGAAATAAAAATCGCACCATTATCACTCAAAAGTTTTCGTGCTATATAAAGCCTTTGGTTTATGAAAGAAGTCCATTTAGAATGAGAAAATGTATCGTTTTTATCTACAAAAGCGTCATCGTAAATGAAATCTTTATTTCCCGTATTATATGGTGGATCTATGTAAATAAGGTCAATTTTCCCTTTGTGCGTCTTTTCAAGCAATTTAAGAGAAGCAAGATTGTCTCCCTCAATGAGAAAATTCATCTGTCCACCATTATCAATGAACAAGTCTTTATCTTCCGTCAGTACCGGCGTATGGGTATCCAGTACTTCGTCGATTTCCTCACGATGCTCCTCAAACACAAGACCATATTTCTTACCATTCACATCTTTTTCAAGGTCGGAAAGATAGGAAAGCAGATTACCTGTATTCTCATCCTGCGGTGCAGCAGAAATAAAGGTTCGGATTTCTTTTATTTTATTCAGCAAGTCCTCACGCTTTTGTTTTGATATATTTGTACTCATTTTATTCTCCTAAAACTCATCAGGTATTGTTTTATTAAAGGAAAGACGGTAACGCTTTTCAATAGCGCCAATTTCATTTTTAAATGATTTTCTAAACCGTTTCATTGCATTATCAAAGTTTAAATCTGACCACATTCCTTTAGATTCTTGACTTTTATATATAATGAAAGGAAGGTCCATTTTTGAAACTGCATCCAAATATTGATTACAAGCTTCGATCATATTGCGAATAATAGCAAGATCATCTTTCTTAAAATCGGCCTTTTCAGTAATCGCAACAAGCTGCTTTTTTATTTCTAAAACCGACTCCATACACCATTCTTTCTTTTCCATCTCAATGGGATTTATCAGTATTCTTTTTGATTCGAGATAAATCAGTAAAAAGGAAAATATATCTTTTTTAGATTTGGTTTTATTCCAAGAAATGCCGCCGAAGGGCAAACTGATACCATTTAGTTCGTATTTCATTTATATTCCTCCGATTGTTTTCCCATCAGCTTTGTCTGCGAAATATTTCTCTGCATAATTAACTCATAATAATATTCACTCTATCATATCCACTCGCCATCAGCGGCAGACCATTTTTCAGTAAACTCGTTACTTTTGACCGCCGCTGTAAACGGTTCTGTCAAAAACACCTTAATTGTTCTAAGCACTGTGCCGAAATCATCAGTTTTCGTATCAATCTTCCGACAGAATGCTTTCCACTTTTTCTGCATAGCTGAATCGTCTGCAAAGCTCATAACCTGTTCAAACTGTTCAATCGTAAAAGCGTGTCCACGATTTTCAAAAGTTTTATTCAGCGCTTCGGTGAGCACCTTGCCGTCAAAATCAAATTTATTGGCAAGATAGTAAATGTCGTAATAATCTTTCATTCGGCTGGAAAACTCCATCAGGCTCAAAATAGCGTCGAGTTTTTCCGCAACGGTGGTTTCAACTGAGTAGGTATTTACCGTTGGTGATTCAAACTCCGGAAGCTGCGTTGGTATCTGGCGCTTTTCCTGTTTCGGAACAATGACATCTCCAACACCGAAGTCAATGCTAAATGGCGTTCTTGTGTTTTTGATACGGGCAACGATAGAGGCGCCAATTCCCGCATACTTTTTAGCGACGGCAATAGGTGCAACATCCTTAATCTCAAAGGTTACAAAATCATTGCCGGTAGGGACTGTTATGATTTCTTCCAGAAGAGACTTTAATTGCTCCGGCGTGTTTGGTATCTGCCGAAGTAAAAAGTCCACATCCACCGTTACTCGACTGTCAAAGTCAGTCAAGGAATAAAGAAACAGCCCGCCTTTCAACACAAGATTTTCAGCATATTTGGATTTCTCCAAACGGCGGAGAAATTCTTCCTGACAAAAAAGCTGCAAGCAGAGCTGATAACTCCTGCCGCTTTCAGCAGCTTTATTTTTCAGCCGTGCAAGCACGGAAGCAGCAATATCAGCCATTAAGCAGCACCTCCATCACATCCATCAATTTTTTATAAACCCGCATTTTCTTTGCGTAACTTGAAAGATTGCTCAGATTCTTCTTTTTATCGGTAGCATAGGCATTGAGCGCCTTATTAAACATTTCGTTGTCCAGCTTTGTGCGGTATTTGAAACAGTCGCAAATGGTGCGTTCCCGATCATAAACAGCAAGCTGCACTCCATTAAAATCCCCACTTATTTTTCCGATTTCAAACAAGGTAGGCTGTACAAAATACACCTTTGTCGCCAAAGAATCTATATGCAGCCTTGTCCGTGAGAAGGTGCGGGGGACGGCAATTGACCATTGCCGGGGCGAAAAGTCGCTGTAACCATAATAAAACAGCGCCGATTCCACACATACGACGCTTTCGGGAAGGAGAGAGGCAAGTACCTGTTCTTCCTTTATATCTTCCTGCTCAGCGAGCTGGTAATAGCCATGTCTGACACGCTCGATATATCCCTCTTTGCATAGGTTGGCTACATCATAGTTGGAAAGCCCTTCGGAGACAAAATCAGCGGTTTTTGCAATGCCGTCGTTGTTATTTATTATGTTTTTAATGGTTTCCTTTTTGTCCACTTGTTCACCAACTTTCAAGCCACAGCTTATTGATACTGTGTTCGGAAAATATTATACCATAGAAGCGTCCCAATATCAACAATTTTTAAAACACAGATATAAGATATTGTGAAATTAAAATTTGAAATTTTATTGCAATATAACTTGAAATCTGCTACAATATTTTTGGACGAGATGATATTGCTCCGTGCTAAGGAAGGCAAGTGTTATCAATCCTGATAACAAACTGATAACATTAGCCCATATAGGCAGGATAATATGGATACATCAAATAATCAAGAGCACCACGAATATGACAGAGAATAATCTCTAAACAAAATTGATTAGGCTTTGTCGAGTGGGAATAATCACAAAGATCCCGAAAACCTTGATACAAAAGGTCCCCGGGATTTTATATTTGAAAAGCGTAACAAAAACGTAGCATCTTTTTGGAAAAATTCGTTTTTATGCGGGTTTGCGGATGCCGCCCGGATTGCGAAATCATTTTTGCAATACTTTTATAACACCTTGCAAGCAACAAGCATTTTGTAACAGACGAAATAGTTGCAAGCGGTTTTGCGGTAAAATGAATCATAAGCAAATCGGATTTCAGCCATCGCGGTTGAAATCCGATTTTTATTGCAAAGCAACGAGGTTTCGGGGTACGCTGAAGCGGATCGGGTTCCTATTTTGAATGTACCTATGTAAATCTTATAGCCTTTCAGTATAGTGATGACACGAAGGCAAACGGAACGAGTATCCGGCCAATGTTGATCAATAAGCTGTGGGTTTATTCTTTTGGCTGGCGGAGAGTCTAATAGAAAATGAAGGCATTACTGAGCAACGAAAGGCTGAAAATCCGATGCTTTGGATATAGCAAATGAAATCAATACCCCCATAGTTGAGCACAAGAAATTGTAGCTCATGCAATAGTCCACCGATCACATGGGCGGGTAGAGCTGCCGGGTTCTGCCTATCTTTCTGTTTTGATGTAACACGTAATCGCCACAAAAAAACGAAAATTTAGTTGCCATCATTTTAAGATACCAACCGCATGTATCTTGACAGGAAGAGCTACGTCTGATACAATACATACCAAAAGTATGTTAAAAAGGGGAGCGAGTGATGGCACGAAACAAATATCCGGAGGTAACGGTCGAACGGATCTTAGATGTATCGCAGCGCCTTTTCTTAGAAAAGGGGTATGACAATACAACGATTCAGGATATTGTTGATGAATTGGGCGGCTTATCAAAAGGCGCGATTTATCATCACTTCAAGTCCAAAGAAGAAATTATGGACGCAGTAGGTGACAGAATGTTTTTTGCGAACAATCCCTTTGAAGCTGTTCGCAAGCGTTCCGATCTGAATGGCCTGCAAAAGCTACGGGAGGTAGTTAGGCTGAATCAGTCAGACGAATCCCGCACCGACATGACTGTCCAATCGATTCCGATTACAAGAAATCCCCGGATTTTGGTGGAAATGATTGATTCCAACCGTCGCATTTTAACGCCATATTTTTTGGAACTGATAGAAGAAGGCAATCAAGATGGTTCCATACATACGGAATATGCTCATGAGATTGCGGAATTGCTTCCGTTGCTTACCAGCTTATGGCTGCTGCCATCAGTGTTTCCGGCTACAAAAAAGCAGATGAGGCGTAAGTTTTATTTTCTCGGCGATATGCTGGAGAAGATGGGCGTCCCTCTGATGGACGATTCTCTTTATATTTTAGTGGATCAATTTTTTGATCAGATTCCTGAGTAAACATAGAATTGCCGAGAGGCAATTTTATTTTTAAAATATACATTCATTCGGGCGGTATTATAAAAAAATACCGTTTTTTAGCCTAATTTACATACCGACGGATGGTATTATAAGCGATTTTCTTTCTAAAATATTGGAGGTAATATTTATGACTGAAAAAGAATTTGATCAAAAAGTGGAAGATATGGATGCACGGTTTGAACGTGGGATAGAAGCCTCAGCGGCTAAACTCGAGAAAGGAGTAACCCACAAATACGGCGAGAGCCGCCTGTTCCGATTTACCATAAGAGGAATTTTCATAGCTGCCGAAATTGGACTGCTGATCGGTGGAAAAAGCCTTGTGGAAAAAGGACATAGAACTGCCGCAATCTGGTGTGTGGCCTTGGGCGCTGTGGGTTTTGCGGCGGAGCTGCTGCGAATCCTTGCATGCAGGAGGGAAAAATGAAACAAAAATTTTTAACCCGTAATTTTATCCTTTTGATTTTTGGGCAGGTTAGTTCGCTGATCGGGAATTTCACACTGAAATTCTCCCTTTCCATGTATGTGTTGGAGCAGACAGGCTCCGCGTCTGTTTTCGCGGGGCTTCTGGCTATGGCTCTGCTTCCTACCATTTTGCTCTCACCCTTTGGCGGTATCCTTGCAGACCGGGCAAACCGCCGCAACATTATGGTGGCACTGGATACCCTTTCCGGCCTATCCGTATTGGTTGCCTGCATTGTCATGCCTTTCGGCCACGATATTCTTATAATCGGGATTCTGTTGGTAATTCTCTCGATACTGGGAGCTTTTGAATCTCCTACGGTGCAGGCATGCATCCCGCAAATGCTGTCCGGGGATCATATTGTAAAGGGCAATGCGGTTATCAATCAGGTGGCGGCAATTGCCTCGCTGATTACTCCCTTCTTGGGAAGTGTATTTTACACGACATTTGGGATACAACCGGTATTTTATGCGGCAATGCTTTGCTTCTTTGTGACGGCGCTTTTTGAATGTTTTATCCGGCTGGATGATAAAGAGCCGAAACACAAGATGAAGATTAGGGCGATGGTAAAGGAAGATTTCTCGCTCAGTATGCGCTTTTTGTGCCGAGAACAGCCTGGTATTCTGAAGCTGCTTCTGCTGGCTGCACTGGTGAGCCTGTTTGTAGCGGGTACGGCTGTGGTAGGCTTTCCCTATTTGGTGCGAACAGTTTTGGGGCTTTCCGCCGAGCATTATGGTGTGGCTGAAAGCGCAATGGGGATTGCCGCAATTCTCGGAGGCCTGTTTGTGGCGGTGCTGGCAGGGAAGCTACGGCTGCGCCATCTTGCTGGCGTTTTTTTGTCCTTTGGAATCTGCCTGATTCTTTGCGGGATTGCCTTCTGGCTGCCGGTGGACGCTTTTACACAGTATATCATTTTGCTTTTGATGTTCTGTGCCTGCCAGTTTGGATGCAGTATTTTCTCCACCTATGCAATTTCCACGATTCAGGGGAGGACGCCGGAGCGCCTGATGGGCAAGGTAATGTCCTATGTGTTCACCCTTTCCATGTGCGCACAGCCGATCGGGCAGATGGTTTACGGGGCATTATTCGACCTGTTTTTTGACCGTGTCTACTGGGTGCTGGTTCCAAGTGGAATTTTTGTTTGCGTGATAGGATTCGCTTCGGCTGGTTTTTTTCGGAATTTTGAAAAGCAGGAAGCTTCTGCCCACACCAATCGTTAGAAGATAGAGAGAATATCGGATGAAATTATATTAGAACGAAAGGATCGGGAGCCCCTCGCCTTTGATGATATACTGTTGAAAGTAAGGCGCTGCTTACAGAAAAAGTCTTGTAGTCAGCGCTTTTTAAGCTTCGCTTTCTGCTGTTTCCAAATTGCTTTGCAGCGTGTTTAAAAACAGCTCTGATGCTTTTGTGAGCACCTGGTATTTCTTCCAAACCACGCACAGTCCAGCCTGTAGGGTAGGGATTAAGGGGCGAAAGCAGAGGTTGCCACCCTGTGTGTTGATAATTTTATCCAGCGTAATGGCGTAACCAAGCCCCTCATCCACCAAGATTGATCCGTTATAAAGCAAACTATAGGTTGCCACGATATTCAGATCGGCTTCCTCCCGCTTCAGCCACAGAGACAGGGCGCTTCCCGCTCGGTGCTGGCGAGAGAGAATCAGCGGCTTATCCCATAAATCCTTTGGGCCTATGGCCTCTTTCTTGGCCAATGGCGCATCTCGGCGCATTAACACCCCCCAAGTGTCTTTTTGAGGAATACGCAGGTATTGATATTTGGATAAATCCTTTGGATCAAAAAGCAGGCCAAAGTCGATCAATCCCTTGTCCAGCTCCTCCGTAACATTCGCGGAATCCCCACTGGAGATATGAATACGGATTTGTGGGTGCTCCTGCTGTATTTGGCCGGCTGCCCTTGCAAGGTGGCGAATGGCATCTGTTTCTCCCGCGCCGATATGGATATCTCCGGCGATTGCCTCGTCGTTCAGGGTGATTTCCCGTTCTGCTTTCTGCACTAGATTAACGATTTCTTCGGCCCGCTTGCGCAAAATCATGCCCTCCTCCGTGAGGGTGATTTTGCGGTTCCCGCGGAGGAAAAGCTGCTTTCCCAATTCTTCCTCCAGGTCTTTCAGCTGGCGGGAGAGAGTGGGCTGTGATAGGTGCAGGTATTCGGCCGCTCCGGATACGCTCTGTTCCCTTGCCACAGCGAGAAAGTATTGCAGCACACGTAATTCCATCATTCATCTATCCTTTCGCAGGGGCTGGACTTCGTCTGGTTTTGACAAAGCCAATGTTCAGTGTGAAAAAGTATGACTTTTGTGTAAATCGAGCTCTTGTTGTGTGTAGTATAGCACATATTGATATAGATAAAAAGCATAGTTTGATATCTAATATAAGTATTTGCTATTTCATAACGCCCTGTATTATACTGGATATCGGAAAAAATACAGCGTTTTGCGGGGTGAATGAGATCAAAAAGACGGTAGCGTTTTTGTGGATAGCAGGTTTGCTCTTTTTGATGTGTGGCTGCGGTAGCCGCCAGGCACCGCAGCCGGGGGCGTCTATTGCCGCGATTGGAAACAGCGAACAATCGGCTTTGCAGGAAACCATCAGCGGACCGGAGAAAGTGCCTAAAACAGAGGAGAATAAGCCAATGAAAATTCAGGTGCAGGCAGGCGAGCACGTTATTGTGTATGCATTAAACAACAGCCGCGCCGCCAAAGCATTGTATGCACAGCTGCCTTTGCGGACAACTGTAGAAAATTTTAGCACCAATGAAAAGGTGTTTTATCCGCCGCAAAAACTTTCCATCGCCGGCGCGCCGTTCGTAGATGCGCAAAAGGGAACGCTGGCGTATTATGCTCCGTGGGGCGATGTGGTGATGTTCTATGACAAGGGAAGCGGCTTGTATGAACTGGGGAGAGCGATTTCCGGCATTGATGAAATTGAAAAGCTTGCAGGCGCGATCACTGTGACGGCGGTTGATTGATTTCGGCAAGAAAGGCTCTGTATTGATAAGCTTATAATCAGGGCCTAATCGGCTTGCAAGAGGCACATTATCAGAAGGCTGGCTCAAAATTTTTCTGCGCCAAAACCATCTAAGTGAGGGGTGGCCATAACAATGAAATTCATAGAAAACCAAACCTTTGATAGGGAGCGTGCGCTTTATGGGGAGCGGAATCTCCATTTGAAGCGGTGCACCTTTGACGGCCCGGCAGATGGCGAAAGCGCCTTAAAAGAGTGCTGCGGCATTCAGGTAGAGGACTGCTTGTGTAATCTGCGCTATCCTTTTTGGCATGACCATGGCCTGAAGATCAGCGGCACTGAGCTGACGCCCCATTGCCGCGCCGCGCTGTGGTATTCGGATCATGTGGAGATCACTGGAAGTAGGCTCCACGGAATCAAGGCATTGCGAGAATGCAGCGAGGTCACCATGGAGGACTGCCGCATCGTTTCGGCTGAATTTGGCTGGTGTGTGCGGAAACTAAAGATGCTCCGCTGCTCCGCCGAGAGCGAATATTTTATGATGCGCTCGGAGGACCTGCAATTTTTTGATGTGCGGCTCAAGGGAAAATACTCCTTTCAATACACAAAAAACATGACCTTGGAAAACTGTGTGCTGGATACGAAGGACGCTTTCTGGCATGCCGAACAGGTAACGGTAAAAAACAGCATCATCAAGGGCGAATACCTAGCCTGGTATTCCAGTGGGGTAACGTTTATCCACTGCACCATCATTGGTGCACAGCCCTTCTGCTATTGCAAAAATTTAAAACTGGTGGATTGCAAAATGGTGGATACTGACCTCTGCTTTGAAAAGTCGGAGGTCAACGCAACCATCACCACGCCGGTGATCAGCATAAAAAATCCACTTTCCGGCACAATCTGTGCCCCCTCTGTGGAGAAGATCATAATGGACGACCCAAATGCAGCAGGGGAAATTGTGCTTGAGGAGCAAGAAAACGGCAAAATGGAAAGCAAGCCCTGCGCTTGAGCAAGGGGCGACGAGCAATTTTCATGTTCCATCTTAGCCGTCCACAGGACAAAAGTGATAAAAGGTATCTTATAGAAAGAGGGATTTTAAATGAGCAAGAATGTTTTGGTGATATCAACCAGCCCCCGCAGGAATGGTAATTCCAAGCTGTTGGCAGATGCATTTGCCAACGGCACAAGGCAGGCTGGCAACAGCGTTGAAAATATTTCACTCCATGATAAAACCATCTGCTTTTGCAAGGGCTGCCTTTCCTGCCAAAAATCACAACGGTGCGTGATTCATGATGACGCAGATACTATTGCACAAAAAATGCGCGCCGCTGATGTGCTCGTGTTTGCTACCCCAATTTATTATTATGGGATGAGCGGACAGATGAAAACGATGTTGGATCGTGGCAATCCCCTATATGCTTCTGACTATGCTTTTCGGGAGGTTTATCTGCTGGCCGCCGCGGCGGAGGAAGAAGAGCATACAATGGATGGCGCGGTCAACGGCCTGAGAGGCTGGCTCGCCTGTTTCCCCAAGGCACGCCTGGCAGGAACGGTGTTTGGAGGCGGCGTGGATGTGGCGGGCGCCATCAAAGAACACCCCGCTTTACAAAAAGCTTATGAAATGGGCATGGCGGTTTCGAATGGCTGAACGATTAGATCCGTGGGGTAGCTTCTACCAAAACCTGATTGACGCCGGGTGTAGCCAAGCGACGGCACAGCAATGTGTGGCTTTGGCGAGAGGCGAAAAAAAGGCCGATCTACTGCGGCTTCTTTCCCATCATCGAGCGGCTCTGCTGGATGCTGTGCATGCAAACCAGAAAAGGATTGATTGCCTCGATTATTTGCTTTATCGAATCGGCAAAGAGGGCGCGGATAGAAGATAAATGCTTCTGCTCCAAAAAGCCTTTTACATTCCCGATCGCTACTCCCGGTGCACACCGAGGGTGGCAATAAGAGATTGCTTGAAAGCGCGCGCTGCAACTTGATTTTCCGCGTTATATCGGTTATAATGAAAAAAATTAAAGTAGAAATAGATGATGCTGAAAATCGGATGATCCATCCTGCATGGATGGTTCAGATTGTGCAAATACCACGAGCAAAACGCCTATGAAAGCGCACGGTTTGCAGGAGTGGGTGCGAATCATCTTTTCAGAATGACCCCGGAGCACCGCAAAGGTGCGGCGCCCGGGGGTTTTTCCGTGGTTGTGGAAGAAATGGTGGGGAAAGGCGAACGTTTTTCCTTGCAGAGAAAGGTTGGTCATATGAATGAGCATGCAGCAGATCGGTTTTGACAACGACAAATACCTCAAAATGCAGTCCGAGCATATTCAGCACCGGATCGCACAGTTTGACAACAAACTATATTTGGAGCTGGGTGGTAAGCTGTTTGATGACTATCACGCCTCGCGCGTGCTGCCTGGATTCAAGCCGGACAGCAAGATTAATATGCTCCTTAAGCTCAAAGAGCAGGCTGAAATCGTGATCGTGATCAACGCCGCCGATATCGAAAAGAGTAAGGTGCGCGGCGATCTCGGCATTACCTATGACGCGGATGTGCTCCGCCTCATTGACGCTTTCCGCGGCGTGGGGCTCTTTGTGGGCAGCGTTGTCATCGCCCAATATGCCGCGCAGCCGATGGCGGATAAATTTCGCAATATGCTGGACAAGCTCGGCGTGCCGGTCTACCTGCATTATCCGATCGAGGGTTATCCAAACAATATCCCCCTCATCGTCAGCGAAGAGGGGTTTGGCAAGAATGAGTATGTTGAAACCAGCCGCCCGCTGGTGATCGTCACGGCGCCCGGCCCCGGCAGCGGGAAAATGGCGACCTGCCTTTCCCAGCTCTATCACGAGCACAAGCGAGGGATTAACGCCGGTTATGCCAAATTTGAAACCTTCCCGGTGTGGAACCTCCCGCTGCGCCATCCGGTCAATTTGGCGTATGAGGCTGCAACGGCCGACTTAAACGACGTTAATATGATCGACCCCTACCATTTGGAAGCCTATGGCGAAACCACTGTCAATTATAACCGCGATATTGAGGTTTTTCCCGTGCTGAATGCCATTTTTGAGCGCATCGCGGGGGAGAGCCCCTATAAATCGCCCACGGATATGGGCGTCAATATGGCTGGCAACTGTATCATAGAGGACGATGTTTGCCGCCGTGCCTCCGAGCAGGAGATCATCCGCCGCTATTACCACGCTCTGTGCGATCAAAAGCAGGGCCGGGTGGATGAAGCGGCTGTTTATAAAGTGGAGCTTTTGATGAATCAGGCAGGCGTTTCAACGCATGATCGCGCCGTTGCCTCCTCCGCGCTCGCCCGCGCGGAGGAGACAGGACTGCCTGCCTCCGCGATCGAGCTGCCGGACGGACGCATCATCACCGGCAAAACTTCCCCGCTGCTCGGCGCATCCGCCGCTGTGCTGCTCAACGCGCTGAAAGCGCTCGGCGGCATCCAACACGACATTTTGCTGATTTCCCCTATTATTATAGAGCCGATTCAAAATTTGAAAACCAAGCATTTGGGAAATCATAACCCCAGGCTGCACTCCGACGAGGTGCTCATCGCTCTGTGCATCAGCGCGGCGACGAACCCAACTGCCGAACTCGCCATGAAGCAGCTAGCAAAGCTCAAGGGGTGTGAAGCGCATTCCTCGGTGATTCTCTCGCAGGTGGATGATTCCGTTTTTCGCAAGCTGGGGATGAACCTGACATGTGAGGCGCGATATCAAAGCCAAAAACTCTACCACAAATGACCCAATGAAGGCCCGGCTTGTCTGGCTGCTCTTCATTGCTGATAGAATCAGTCAGGCGGCCGCCAAGCGTTCAGCTTTGCGGCCGCCTCTCTTTTCATAAATATATTGCCACCAAATATAGCAATAGGAGGAAACAGATATGGATACAAAATTTATCTTTGTCACAGGCGGCGTCGTTTCAGGGCTCGGCAAAGGGATTACGGCCGCTTCTCTCGGCCGTCTTTTAAAAGCTCGTGGCCTAAAGGTCACTGTTATGAAGCTGGATCCTTACCTAAACGTTGACCCCGGCACGATGAATCCGATGCAGCACGGCGAGGTTTTTGTTACGGACGATGGGGCGGAAACAGATCTCGATCTGGGGCATTATGAGCGCTTTATTGACGAGAGCCTATCGCAAAACAGCAATCTAACCTCCGGGCGTGTCTTTTTTCAGGTTATCAGCGATGAGCGTAAAGGAATTTACGGCGGGCAGACCATCCAGGTGATTCCACACATCACCAATGAGATCAAGCGGCGCATTGCTCTGAATACGGAGGCTGATGTGGTATTCGTAGAGATCGGCGGCACGGTGGGCGATATTGAGGGCCAGCCCTTCCTTGAGGCAATCCGCCAGTTTGCACAGGAGCATGGGCGGGAAAACTGCATGTTTATCCATGTGACATTGATTCCCTACCTGAGCGCCTCCATGGAGCTGAAAACTAAGCCCACACAGCACAGCGTAAAGGAGCTTTTGGGCCTCGGCATCCGGCCGGATGTGATCGTATGCCGGTGCGAGCACCCAATTGACAGCCATATCCGTGAGAAAATCGCGCTGTTTTGCAATGTGCCGAAGAAACATGTGATTGAAAACCGTGATATGCCCACGCTCTATGAGATTCCACTTGCTCTGGAAAAAGAGGGCCTGGCGGAGATTGCAATCAGGCAGTTGCACTTGAAATGCGGCGCGCCGGATCTTACAGACTGGGTAGCGATGGTGGAGCGCAACCGCCATCTGGGCCGGGCAGTGGACATTGCGCTGGTGGGCAAGTATGTGGAGCTGCACGATTCCTACCTCTCTGTTGCTGAGGCGCTCAAGCATGGAGGCATTGAAAATGATGCGCAGGTGCGCATCCATTGGTTGGACAGCGAGCGGATCACGCCGGAAAACGTGGAGGAGACCTTTCAAGGCATCGATGGAATTCTGGTGCCCGGCGGCTTTGGCACACGTGGGGTGGATGGAAAAATCCAGGCGGCAAAATTTGCGCGGGAGCAGAAAGTTCCGTATTTTGGAATTTGTCTTGGCCTGCAAATTGCGATCATCGAGTTTGCGCGCAACGTGCTGCGTATGGAAGGGGCAAGCAGTACGGAATTCAACCCGGACACGCCCTATCCGGTGATCGATTTAATGCTGGATCAAAAGGACGTATCCGACTTGGGCGGAACGATGCGCCTGGGGCAATATCCATGCGTATTGCAGGAGGATAGCAAGGCCTATGCCGCCTATGGGCGGCAGCTTATCTTTGAGCGCCATCGCCATCGCTATGAGGTAAACAACGACTACCGCGATCGATTGGAAAAGGGCGGCATGCGGCTGTGCGGCGTTTCGCCTGATAAGCATATTGTCGAGATGATTGAGCTTGTGGATCATCCGTGGTTCCTCGCATCTCAAGCGCATCCGGAGTTCAAGTCCCGGCCCAATAAGCCGCATCCGCTTTTTTCCGGCTTTATCGGTGCGGCGCTAGGGCATAGGAATATGGAAAAATAAGCAATCTGCATAAATTTGTTTTATTGCAATATGATGATAGAGGGCGATGCTATAATGAAACAACCAAAACAGCCCATGGAAATGAGGAAGGCCCTATGAACGCTACGCGAAAACTGATTGCACCGATTATCATTACGATCGTGTGTATTTTAGCGCTGATCGCATATATGGGCATTGTGTTTGCAGCCTCCATCCCAATTTGGCTGAAAGCGGCGGGCGCGGTTGCGCTGCTAGTGCTGGTTGGCGTGGCGGTTTATGTATTGTTTGAACGAATTCAAGAAGTCAGGAGCGGTGAAGAGGATGATCTTGGTAAATACTGATTATATCAGCGGCAAGGAGCTGGATATGCTGGGCCTGGTAAAAGGAAGCACGATCCAGACGAAAAATATCGGGCGCGATATTACCCAGAGCTTTAAAACGCTTGTGGGCGGCGAACTGAAGGCATATAACGAAATGATGAGCGAAGCGCGTGCGCTTGCGACAAAACGCATGGTCGAGGAGGCCGAGGCGCTGGGCGCTGATGCAATTGTTAACATCCGCTATGCTTCCTCTGCGATTATGCAGGGAGCCGCAGAAGTCATTGCATATGGCACGGCGGTGCGTTTTCGGTAAACCAAATAAGGAAGATACGAACGGTATCTAAAAACTGCTGCGAAATCGATTGTGTTTCGCGGCGGTTTTTTTTGGCATTGTTTCTTTCGAAAATATGTGATATTATATCAATAATTTACATGGAATTGAAAAATAAACATACTATTTGAATAAATGGCGGTGAATGATGGTAGAAGATTTTAAAAATTTTACGCAGTATAAGCGTGAAACGGCGCCGGTCAATATTTGGATGGTGGGGGAGACTTATTGCGACGAAGGCTTCCGAATTGAACGCAGTGAATCTGACCTGATGGCGCTTGAATTCATTATCAGCGGGGAAGGCACGCTGGAGATTGATGGACAGACGCTTCATCCCCTTGAGAACGACGTGTTTTTTTTGCGCAAGGGGAGCAGACATCGGTATTACGCGGATCGTGAAAACCCATGGCATAAATATTGGGTGGTGTTCGATGGCCCCGTAATGCAGGCCTGTGCGGAAAACTATCTGCCAAAGGATACTTACCTGTTTCACGATTGCAATAATTTGCAGTATTTTCAGGAGATTTTTCGCCTGTCAAGGGATATTGTTGTCTATGAGCAGATGGCGTCTGAGATCACTGTGCAGCTGATGAAAATATTTGTCAGTTTGCATAACCGCTCTTTTGGAGAATCCCAGTCGCTCGCAGAGCAACTTCGGCACAGACTTGATGCGAGCATAGAAAAAACGTTTTCTCTGGATCTTTTATGCGAGGAGTTTAATTATTCCAAAAACTATCTGATCCAGGTTTTTAGAGCGCAATACGGTGTTACACCCTATCAGTATTATCTCAATGGGAGGGTGGAAGCAGCGAAAATGCTCCTGCAAAATACAGGGATGCCGATAGGAGAGATTGCGGCCCGTTTAGCATTTGAGGATCAGCAATATTTTGCAACGCGCTTCAAGCGGGCTACGGGTTATGCACCTATGAAGTTTCGTAAAATGTTCCAGAAATGAGCGGCCGCTCAGTGTGACTTTTTAAATATATAATGTGATATTTTCTATTATTTGCACTGCTTATTCGTGATATTTTAATTATATAAACAAAAACGAGGGGGAGAAATCAAATTGGAACAGCCTTTTCGATTCTTCGTTGTAACGGATACGCATTATTTTGAAAACGATCTGGGTGCGAGCGGGGAGGCATATGAAAAAAGGAGCGCGACCGATCAAAAATGCATTGCAGAAACGGGCGCAATTATTGATGCGGGGTTTTCCCAATTGCTAGAAGATCATGATACGCAAACGGTGCTGATTCCAGGCGATTTGATTTTTAATGGGGAGAAGGAGAGCCACCGTGGCTTTCTAAAAAAGCTGCAAAGACTGCAAGCGAATGGGAAAAAAATCTATTTGATCACCGCGAAGCACGATTTTAACGATGCCCCCGTAGGTTATGTGGGCGATCATGAGGTGCCGGTTGAGGGCACGGCGCGGGAGGAACTGTATGCGCTTTATTATGAGTTCGGCTTTTCCACTGCGATCAGCGAGCATCGCAGGACACTATCTTATGTGGCGCAGCTTGCAGACGGCGTCCGGCTTCTAGCGCTCAACTGCGATGGGGATGGCGAGGGCTTTACCGGCTTTGACGCGGAGCAGATGGAGTGGATTCTCCGCCAAATTGCGGATGCCAAGGAGAGTGGGAATTTTATTTTTGCAATGACGCATTACCCTGTGCTGCCTGGTTCGCCCGTGATGGAGCTGATCGGAGATGCGAAAATAGATCATTGGCAAAAAACGGCGGATACGCTGGCCGATGCCGGTCTCAATCTGATTTTTACAGGCCATATGCACATGCAGAGCATCACCAAGCGCGTTTCACAGCAGGGGAATCCCCTCTATGATATTTGCACGGGCTCCTTCGTAGGGTGCCCATGCGCCTACCGAAAGGTAACGTTCCTGCCGGACGGCAACGTTCAAATCCAATCGGAAACCATCCGGGATTTTGATTGGGAGAAGGGCGGCCGCACGGCGCAGGAATATTTTAAGTGGCGCTTTGATCGGATGATTACGGATATTCTCGATGCGATGGCGGATGATTTTGAGTTTTTTATGAGCCGCCTCGGCGGGGCTAAGCCGAACCAGAAGCTGCGGCTTCCGGTAAAGCTTGCCGGGAAGCTGCTTCAAAGGCTAACGCTCGGCGGAGTAGGCAGGCTCTTTTTTGTGCATGTTGATCCCTCTCTACGCCATGTGCTGCTTAGGGATCAGGCAGTGGAGCTGGTGCGGAATATCTTTGTGGGGAACGAGCCCTATGTGCAAGGCACGCCGCTCTATGAGGCGATGGATCGGTTGCTTTGCCGCCTTTCCCCCATCCTGCATGTGGTGGAGAGAAAGGTAGGCGCGGGGAATCCGACGCTTTCTGATCTGCACGCATTTGTTTTGTCGCTGATCGGGGATGAAAACCAGATAGATGATGAGGCGGTTTTACCGATCGGCTGGATCAAAGAATAAAAAGGGAGAGATTCGATGGAAAACACCATTCAAAGCGCTCCGGCGCAGCAGAAAAAGCATGTATCCAATCAAGAGTTCGTCCTTTTCCTAATCAGCGTATTTTTCTACACAAACATGACCGGTATGGTCAACGGTTACCGTCAGGCATATCTTGTCAATGTGCTGCGGCTGGATAGCGGCAGCGTTTCGCTGATTAACGCGATCTGCGGTATCCTGGGTTTTGCGCTGAGCTTCTTTTACGCAATTATTATGGATAACCGAAAAAAGAGCAAGCTCGGCAAATTCCGTCCACTTGGCCTTGCGTCGGCGGTGCCGATGGGCATTTTAACCGTGATGATGTTTGTCACGCCCCAAATGCCGCTTCCTATCATGATCGCCTATCTCTGCACGGTGCAGCTGCTTCAGGGCGCGGCATCCTATTTTGGAAACAGCGTGAATATGGTTGGCGTTGTGATGACGCCTAACACGCAGGAGCGTGATAAGATTCTGTCCTTCCGAGGGATTTCCAGCGCAATTGGGAACTCGGCCCCGCTTGTGATTGTGCTTGTGATCGGCCTGCTGCGCAAGCCCGGCATTATCCAGACAGAGGCGATGATGTATATTGTTTCCGCCGCGCTGTGCGGCCTGGTCGGCACACTCTCTATGCTGGCGGGTATGAAAGCGGTGCGCGAGCGTATCGTTTATAGCGAGAAGCGGGAAAACCCGCTTTTAGGCTTCCGTGATGTGATCGGCAACAAATATGCAATTCTGGTGCTGATTAGCGAATTCTTAAAGAATTTCCGCCAGATTGCAAATTACATGGGCATTTTCCTGGCTGTGGCGCTGTTGGGCGACCCGAGCAAGTTTATTCTGTTTGGCCTGCCGACCGGCATCGGCACCTTCGTCGGCATGCTGATTGTTAATGCGCTGCTCAAAAAGTTTACCAGCAAGCAGATTTATATTGCATCCGGCGTTTATTCCGTGCTGGCGAACGGTGCCGCGTTTGCCACGGGGATTCTTTGCTTCAACCACCCCGAGCAATCCTCTTTGACCGTTCTGTTTGTGGTTTGCCTTTTCCTCATTGGCTTGCAGTTTGGCGCGTCCAATTTGCTGCCGAGCATGTTCCAGGCAGATATTCTGGAGGATATTGAGCTCAAAACAGGCAAGCGGCTGGATGCGAGCCTCGGCTTTATCATCAGCGCAGGTTCCTCGCTCAGCGGCTTGATCGCACAGTCCCTCTCGCCTCGTATTCTGTATGGCGATCACTCGATCATCCAATATATCCAGCCGGTAGATCAGATGGTTGATGGCGTAATGCAGACGGTTTATCAAACACAAGCCTATGATACAAAGGTGAAGCTCTTGTTCTTCTACACACTGTTCCACGGCATGATGATGCTGCTGGCGGGGCTCCCCTTCTTCCTTTACAAGCTGACGGGTAAGGAGCGCGACCGCGTGCATGAGGAAGTTTTGTGCAGGCGTGAGGCGCTGGGCGGCGTGGAGGCGGGAGAAGAAGAAGCCCGCTGAAGCTTCGCCATCTACCGTGTAGCGGCCGAACGGACGCATTGCAAAATTGTCTGCGATGCGTCCGTTTGCTTTGGAAGGAATTACGGCTCCTTGCCGGTTGCAATTGGGGCGGCGCCATGATAAGATGAAGAAAAACTTGCGCGAACGGATTTAGCCGTGGTAAGAGCGACCGGCAAGAAAAAACGATTTTGCACAAAGGGAGTTTTGCGAATGCAGCAAATCAATTTAAATAAGAATTGGGAGTTCCGGCGTGAAGCACAATCCCCTTGGGAGGCCGTCAGCCTGCCGCACACGCCCAGGCTGGAGGCGCTGGAGGTGAGCCGTCCGTTTCAGGGCGTTGTGTCCTACCGCAAGCGGTTTCAGGCACGTCAGGCGTGGGCAAATTGCCGCGTAGCGCTCCGATTTGAGGGCGCAATGCAATCGGCTCGCGTTTTGATCAATGGGCGGCAGGCGGCGGAGCACGCGGGCGGCTATCTGCCCTTTGTGGTGGAGATCGACCCGTTTTTATCGTTTGGCGCGGAGAATCTCATCGAGGTTACGCTCGATAATCGCGACGATAAGACCATTCCGCCCGGCAAGCCGACGGATGGCCTGGATTTTTTATATTATGGCGGGTTATACCGAGATGTTGCGCTGATCATTACGCCGAAGGTGTATTTGACCGATGCGGTGCAGGCGGACCTGCCGCACGCGGGCGGGCTGCTCGCGGAGACCCGGTGCGCGGATGAGCGGGTGGCTGCCGTGTTTGTGCAGGCAACGGTCGGCAACCGGACGGCACAAGCCAGAAGCGTGCCGGTTGCGCTCATGCTTTTGGATGAAAAAGGGGCGACCGTGGGCATGGAGCGGGGCGAAGCCCGGGTGCCGGCCGGCGGAAGCGCCAGCTTCTCTTCTGTTTTCCACATCGAGAACCCCCGCCTGTGGAGCCCGGATCACCCGGCTTTGTATACCTTGGCCTGCCGTATAACCAATGAAAACGGCGAGGAAGATACCTATGAGGAAACGACGGGCATCCGTTTCGCCCAAATCACGGAGCAGGGATTTTCTCTCAACGGAAAGCCGCTCAAGCTCTGGGGCGTCAACCGCCACCAGCAATATCCATATATCGGGCTGGCCGCCTCCAATGAGGCGCAGCGCAGGGAGGCACGCCTGCTCAAAAGCATGGGGATCAATGCGGTGCGGCTCTCGCACTACCCGCAATCCCCCGCGTTCCTCGACGAGTGCGACCGGCAGGGCCTGATCCTGATTGAGCCGGTGCCAGGCTGGCAGTTCTGCACGGGCGGCGTTTTCCGCAAACGGCTCCTGCAAAATATCCGCGATATGATCCGGCGGGATCGCAACCATCCCAGCGTGATGGTATTCGAGGTTTCCCCCAACGAAACGCCGACTTTTTTGCGCGGCGCGTCCGACCGCTTTTTCCGCCGCCTGAACCATGCGGCGAAGGAGGAACTGCCCTCTTGCATCACCAGCGGCGATACGGCCGGCCGGAACGATGTGGAGAAGGTGGGATACGACCTGCCCTATACCGGAGACGATGCGAAGAGCAAGCGCCGCGTGCCTTTTGGCGGGAAACGGCCGACGCTCACCCGCGAATATGGGGACTGGGCCTTTGGCGGCAATCATTCCTCCTCCCGCGTTGCGCGCGGGGACGGGGAATGGGCCATGCAGGTGCAGGCATGGAATTTCCAATGGGATCACAACAACAATGGACGGAACCACCATCTGGCCGGCGATCTGGTCTGGGAGGGCATCGACCATAACCGTGGCTATTTCCCGGAAGACCCGGTTTCAAAAAGCGGCGTGCTGGATATTTTTCGCCTGCCAAAATTTAGTTTTTATTTTTACCAGAGCCAGCGGGAGGGGGAGCCGGTTCTGTTCCCCGCCGTGTGGAGCTTTTGGGATAAAACGAAAATCCCGGTTTATTCAAACTGCGACGAGGTGGCTCTGCTGGCGGACGGAACGGAGCTTGCGCGCCGGAGGTGCGATTGCGGGCCGACCGTCCCCTTTGACGAGAAGCGTTTCAAAAAAACGAACGATAACTATTGGATGACGGATGAAGATCATGTCGCCGTCAGCAAAGAGGTGTCTGATCTGGGCAGGCACGCGATTTCCTGCCTGTATGACGGCGGCAACTGCGAGCGGGTGACGCACCCTCCCTTCACCTTCAGCGGCCTGGAACTGGGGGGCGTGCGGGAATTGACCTTGATCGGGTATCGAAACGAAAAGGAGGCTGCGCGCCAAACGCTGCGCAGGCCGGGCCCGGCGGCCAAACTGCGGGTCGAACCGGCGGATTGGGGAATTCCGCTGCAAAATGACGGCGTGGATTTTCTGTTTCTCTACGTCCATTTAGAGGATGCAGCGGGCGCGTCCATCTATGAGGGCAGGGCAGACGTTTGCCTAACCGTGAAGGGCGGGCATGTGATCGGGCACAGCCGCTTTTCGACTGAGGCGGGCGTTGCCCCCTTCCTCGTATCAGCGGATCAAGGCGCTTCCTCCCTGACCATTCAGGCGGAGAGTGAAGGGCTGGCAAGCGATGCCCTGACCATCTCATTTTGAAGTTGACATTTCATGCAAAGAGGGGGAGGACCAATGAACCTTGTTGAGAAAATCGCGGGGAAGACGTGGGAGAACACCGCCAAATCGGATGCGAAACGCATCGCGTTGCAGAAGCCCACGCCGGGGCTCACGCAGGTGACGGACATCGCCTACCTGCCGGATGGGCATCGCGGCCATCTGCTGGACGTTTACTATCCGGAGGGCACGGCCGAACCGCTGCCGGTGGTGATCGATATCCACGGCGGCGGGCTGATGTACGGCTATAAAGAGCTCAATAAATACTATAACCTTGCCATCGCCTCGCGGGGATTCACCGTGATTAGCCTGAGCTACCGGTTGGCGCCGGAGGTGCTGTTCCCGGAGCAGGTGCGCGATATCCTAGCCGCCTTTCGCTGGATTGCGGCGCATGGCGCGGAATACCCTTGCCAAATGGAAAATCTCTTCCTGACGGGGGATTCGGCGGGTGGCCTGCTCGCAGCGTATACAGCATTGGTGAATGAAAGCGTGGACCTTCAACGGATTTATGGCACGCAGGGCTCGGGGCTGCGTTTCAATGCCTTGGGCCTTACCTCCGGCATGTTTTTGACGACGCGTGGGGCGATGAAGATTTTGCGCTCCACCATCTTCGGGGCGGATTACCACAAGCAGGCCTTTTATGCCTGCATGGATTTTGCAAATCTGACGGAAACGGCAAAGCTTCCACCCTGCTATCTTGTTACAAGCCGGCAGGATTTCATCCGATCGCATACGCTCGATTTTGAACGGCGGCTCACGGCAAAAGGTGTGCCGCATCAACTGCATGACTGGCCAAAAGGGATAAAAGAGCGCCCGCTTCAGCATGTGTTCAGCGTGGCGTATCCGGAGTGGCCGGAGAGCAGGCAGACGATTGATGAAATGACGGCATTTTTTATGCGATATGCAAAGATACCGGTGGTTGTAGGCTCACAAGATTAAAACGAATGAGATGGTGCGTGTGGGGGATGCTGCTTTTGACTCAGAGTTCTGCCGGGTGGAGTACCGGATGGCGGACAGCGTGGTGTTTTTGGCATGGAAAAATTTTGCCGCTTGGAGGATTATCGCAGGCCCGCGCACTTTGAACTGGAACTCCTCCAAGAGCACCCGGGCTGCTTTCTTGTGATCGCCGCGCGCAACGGCTTTGAGGACGATCCGGCGGATGTGGAATGGGGCTTCTCTTTTTTGCTTCCGGAGATGGCTGAGGCAAGCTGCCAAGGCGTGGCATTCCTTATGGCGGAAGTGAGCGCGATCGAAGAATAAAAAGAAGAAATGGATTTTTGGATGCGGGAATGTTCACGCTATTTCCCTGTGAAGAAGGCGAGCAGCTATGTAGAGGCTGTTAGGCAATTGAAAGCATAACAACAGGGTATAAATGGCGTTGCTTTGATGGCCGTTTTGCAGTGGAAATTGGCGTGGGGCGCTGCTGTTTATTGTAGAATAAAAATAATAATCAAATAGGTATTTATAATAAAAACAGCCATGCGCCCGTTTGGGCATGCATGGCTGCTTTGTTGCATTAAGGAAGCATGGTGAAATGAGGATGAACTGCGGCGCAGGCAGCGCGGCGCCCTAATCCTTTTCGTATCGTGATAAGAATGCCTTTGTCCTGTCGTTTTTCGGGTGGTTGATCACCTCGTCCGGCGTGCCCTCTTCCGCGATAACACCGCCATCCATGAAAACGATGTAATCCGCCACATCACGCGCAAAGGCCATCTCGTGCGTGACGATTACCATCGTCATATGCTCTGCCGCAAGCGAGCGGATCACCTTGAGAATTTCGCCTGTTAGCTCCGGGTCGAGCGCGCTGGTGGGCTCATCGAAGAAAAGCACCTGCGGGTTGAGCGCCAGGGCGCGCGCGATGGAAACACGCTGCTGCTGGCCGCCGGAGAGCTGGCAGGGATAGGCCTTTTCTTTATCCGCCAAACCCATTTTGCCGAGCAGCTCACGGGCTTTTTCCTGCGCCTGCTTTTTATCTATCCCAGCGATCACCTGCGCCTCCGTAATGTTTTTCAGCACAGAGAAATGCGGGAACAGGTTAAAATTTTGAAAAACAAGGCCGAATTTTGAACGGATTTTTTTGAGAGTCGTTTTATCGGCATATACCGTTTTTCCATGCTCATCCGTATGCACCAGCACGTCTGCCCCATAGCAAATTGTGCCTTCGTCGACCGTTTCAAGCATCGTCGCACAGCGCAGCAGTGTTGATTTGCCGGAGCCGGAAGGCCCGATAATGGCGACGACCTGCCCCTTCTCCACATGCAGGGAGATATCTTTCAGGACCTCCAGGCCGCCGAACCCCTTACGCAGGTTGTTGATGGTGAGCAGCTCTTCCATAGAAATGTTCCTTCCTTTCTGACAGCCGGGGAATTGCACCGGTTCCGGGGAAGCTGGGGCTTCCGCCTTTGGCGGGCAGGCACAACGCTCGTTTGAAAGAAGTGTGAAAGCTTTTTTTCAAACGGCTCCCTCTTTATTTATAGTAGTTAAGCGATTTTTCGACGCGCTCCATGATAAAAGCAACCACATAGTTTGCGATGTAGTAAAACACGCCGGCAACAAAGAATGGGATAACAGAGGATTGCGAAGTGGCAAGCATCTTTGCGGCCGTAAACATCTCCACAACGGAAATGGAGAAGGCAAGAGAGGTATCCTTCACCAGCGTAATGATTTCATTGGTAACAGAAGGCAGGATGTTTTTTGCCACCTGCGGCAGAATGATGCGCAGGAAAGTCTGGCTTCTAGTGAAGCCCAGCACCTGGGCCGCCTCATATTGACCAACGGGCATCGATTCAATGCCGCCGCGGTAGATCTCCGCAAAATAGGCCGCGTAGTTGAGAACGAAGCCGACGATTGTGGCGATAAAGCGGTAATTATCCGGCAACGTAACCTCCCAATTCAATTTAACAATCAGGAACCCTGGCGCAAAATATACCACCATGAGTTGCAGCATCAGTGGCGTCCCGCGCATAACACTGATAAAAAATCGTGTCAGCCAGCTCAAAGGCTTTATTTTTGACATGCGCCCAAAAGCGACCAAAAGGCCCAACGGCATGCTCAGCACCAGCGTCAGGAAAAAGATGGCGCCCGTCGTCAAAAAGCCCTCCCCAAGTTGGGTGAAGATCGCCTGCATATTGACCTCGGCCGACAGTAAAACTGGAATCGGCATGGAATAACATCCTTCCTTTAATGCGATAAGACTGCTACGAAAAGTGATAATACTACTGTAGTAGCGTGATAATACGGTATAGTATAGCAAAAAAAACGGCGGGAAGCAACCGTTCCCGCCGTTTTTCATTTGGATCTGTTAGGAATTGGAGACCGTAACATCCTTGCCGAACCACTCTTTTGAAATTTTGGAGAGCGTTCCGTCCTTCGCCATGGCGTCGATCTGAGCCTGCACCTTATCACGCAGCTCGGTGTTCCCCTTGAGGAAGCCAACGGCATATTCCTCTTCTGCGAGGGCTTCTTCCAGCACCTTGTAGTTACCACCCTGTTTTGTGATGTTGTATTGGGCAACAATTTCGTCCATCAATACGGCGTCCACAGAGCCCATCTTCAACTCGTTAAGCGCATCGAGGTTGGTGCTGGTCGTCAGCACTTTGCCGAGAGAGGCTTTAAAATCCGCCTTTGCGTTCAGCGCCTTTTCCGCGCTGGAATCTAGCTGAAGCGCCAGCTTTTTGCCCTTGAGGTCGTCAAGCTTGGTGATCTTGGAGTTGTTGAGCACAACGATCACCTGCTGGTTTTTCATGTAGGGCTTGCTCCAGGTATAGTCATTTTCACGGCCGGTCATTGTGAATCCATTCCAAATCAGGTCGATATTCCCGTTTTTTAGCTCGGCGTCCTTGGAGTTCCAATCGATCGCCTGAAGTTTAATATCCATATTCAGGCGCTTGGCAACCTCTTTTGCAAGGTCAAGATCAAATCCCACATAGTTACCATTGTCATCTTTAAAGCCCATCGGGGGGAATTCTGCGTCGAAGCCGACGGTTAGAGTGCCGTTTTTGGCGGCGTTCGTGCCGCCTTCCCCTGCGGGGTCTGTGTTATCCCCTCCAGTGCAGGATGCAAGGCCCAGCGTTAACACAACCATCACGGCTGCCAGTGCGAGGGCGATGATTTTTTTCTTCATGTTGTCTCCTCCATTTTTTATGTTACGTTTTCCACAGCTGGGATGAGCCAAACCGTGGCTTTTTACAGCGGTATTGTAGCATATTACCATGCTAAAGTAAAGCCTTTTTTCTGAGATTTTCATAGCGCTTTCCAACCAGCAAAAACCATTTGCATGTACCCCTGAAATGATGTATACTAAAGTATCATTATCCTGCGGCCAATTGTCTTTTTTACATGATGAAAACAGTGCGCCGCTTTGCGCTGCGCCGGGCCGCAAAAAAGGGAGGAACCCTTACGCTGGCTTATCTTGATAACAGCGCCACCACCCGCGTTTGCGAGGAGGCGGCACAGGAGATTTTATATACCCTTACAGAGGGCTATGGAAACCCATCCTCCCTCCATGCCAAGGGCTTTGAGGCTGAGCGGCTGCTCAGGCAGGCTCGTGACCGCGTGGCAGGGCGCATTGGTTGTGCGCCGGAGGAAGTGCTTTTCACCTCCGGCGGGACGGAAGCGAACAACCTGGCCGTTTTTGGCGCGGCACAGGCGCTTGCACGCCGGGGCCACAGGATTGTGACGACGGCGATCGAGCATCCAAGTGTGGAAAAACCGATGCGGGAGCTGGAGCGGCAGGGGTTTGAGGTGATTTTCCTCCCCGCTGGAGAAGATGGTAAGGTGCGCAGGGAAGATCTTTTTGAGGCGGTCAATAGCGATACTATTTTGGTCAGCATGATGGCGGTCAACAATGAGGTCGGCTCCCTCCAACCATTGGATGCTGTGCGTGGGGCCATTAAGCGGGCGGGAGCGCCCGCACTGTTCCACTGCGATTGCGTGCAGGGGTTCGGCAAGCTGGAAGTAAAGCCTGCTGCGCTTGGCATTGATTTGATGACGGTCAGCTCCCACAAGATCCACGGCCCTAAGGGGGCTGGCGCCCTTTATATCCGCCGCGGCGTGCGGGTGAAACCGCGTGTTTTCGGCGGCGGGCAGGAGAAAGACCTGCGCCCCGGCACGGAGGCAATGCCTGCGCTTGTCGGCTTTGGGGCGGCCTGTGCGGCGCTGCCGGAGGTGAAGGCGGGCCTTGCGCATGCCACGGAGCTTCGGGGATATTTGCTGGAGCAGATCGGCGGTCTGCGCGGTATCACGCTGAATTCCCCACCGGATGCGCTGCCCTATATCGTTAACCTGTCGATCCCCGGCCTGCGTTCCGAGCCGGTGCTCAACCTCCTCTCGGAGATGGGGGTATATGTATCAAGCGGCTCCGCATGTGCGAAAGGGCACAAAAGCCCGGTGCTCACGGCGCTCGGCTTGCCGGATACGCGCATCGACAGCGCGCTGCGCATCAGCTTTTCCCGCTTTACAACCCCACAGGAAATTGACGCACTGGTAGCGGGGATCAAACGAGTGCAGCAGGTGCTCAGAAGAATTTGAGTATTCAGATCGATACATGGCGCTGCAAATCGGGTGACACATCCCGTGGGCGCGAAAGGACGAAGTTATTTACATGAAAGAAATTATTCTAGTCAAGGATGGGGAGCTTGCCCTGAAAGGGCTCAACCGTTCTACATTTGAGGATATTCTGGTAAAAAACATGCGGCGGCGGCTTTCGCCCCTTGGTAAATTTGCCTTTACCAAAAGCCAGTCTACCGTGATGATTGAGCCGTTGGAAGAGGGGATCGATCTCGACGAGGCGGCAGGCAGGCTGACCCGTGTGTTCGGCATCGCCGGCTTCAGCCGCGCCGCGCAGGCGCCCAAGGAAATGGGCGAAATTTTGCGCATAGCAGGCGAATACCTTGCACCGCAGTTGATGGAGGCCGCTTCCTTTAAGGTGGAGGCAAAACGGTCAGATAAGAAATTTCCGCTCAAATCCCCGCAGATCAGCGCGGAGCTGGGCGGCTATCTGGGCGAAAAATTTCCGCATCTGCACGTTGACGTACATCATCCAGATGTGATCGTTACGGTTGAGGTGCGCGATCAATGGGCCTATATCCGGGGCAACCAGCAAAAGGGCGCGGGCGGTATGCCCGTGGGCTCCGGCGGCAGGGTGGCGCTGCTTGTTTCAGGTGGGATCGACAGCCCGGTTGCGGGTTGGATGATGGCAAAGCGCGGCTTGCAGCTGACGGCTGTCCATTTTGCTTCCCCGCCCTATACAAGCCCTCGGGCGGAGGAAAAGGTGCACGCCCTGCTCCGGAGAGTAGCGCGCTATGCCGGGCATATTTCCCTATTCGTCGTGCCGTTCACGGAGATTCAGGAGCAGATTAAGGATCATTGCCCCGAGGACCTATTTACGCTGATCATGCGCCGCGCGATGATGCTGCTCGCAGAGCGGATCGCCCGCAAGGAGGAATGCGGCGCACTGGTCACAGGGGAAAGCATCGGCCAAGTGGCGAGCCAGACACTACAGGCAATTGCCTGCACGGATGCGGTGGCGGAGATGCCGGTATTCCGGCCGCTGATTGCAATGGATAAGGATGAGATCGTTGCGCTTTCCCGCAGGATCGACACCTTTGAGATATCGATTCAACCCTATGAAGATTGCTGCACGGTATTTACGCCGAAGCATCCCAAAACCCGGCCGCAGCTCGACGCGGTGGAGAAGGCACAGGCGCTGATCCCCCTGGAAGAGCTCATGGAGCGAGCGCTGGCGGGTGTAAAAATTGTGCCGATCGATGCGTGAGTCCATTCCCTATCGTGTTCTTTAAAGGAAGTTTTATGTAATGAAAGCTGAAATATTATCAGTTGGAACAGAGCTTTTGCTCGGCGATATTGTCAACACAGACGCCCAATTCCTTGCTAGGGAGCTAGCGCGGCTGGGGTTCACCGTGCTTTATCACAGCACGGTGGGTGATAATGAAGAGCGGCTTTCCGATTTGCTGCAAACGGCGCTCTCCCGCAGTGATCTCGTGTTGACCACTGGTGGGCTCGGCCCCACCGCGGATGACCTGACCAAAGAAGTGTGCGCGAAAGTGCTCGGCATTCCCTTGGTGGAGGATGCAGAGAGCATGCGGCGTATGGAGGCTTTTTTCCAGGCCCGCGGGCAGGAGATGCCGGAGACGAACCGCAAGCAGGCGTTTCTGCCTCAGGGCTGTGTTGTGTTTCGCAACGATCACGGCACCGCGCCCGGCTGCGCAGTGGAGAAGGGCGGGAAGATCGTGATCAACCTGCCCGGCCCGCCGCGTGAGCTCAAGCCCATGTTCCTGGAGCAAGCGCTTCCTTATCTTTCGCGTTTTGCCGGCGGGGTGATCGTATCGCACACGGTGCGCACCTTTGGCATCGGCGAAAGCGCAATGGCAGAGCGGGCTGCGCAGTTTTTAGCGCAGGAGAATCCGACCGTCGCACCCTATGCGAAGGATGGGGAGGCGCTGTTGCGGGTGACGGCAAAGGCAAATTCCCAAGCGGAGGCAGACGCCTTGTGCAAGCCCACTGTGGAGGCGCTGTGTGCGCTTTATGGCAAGCTTGTTTACGGCGTGGATGTGGGCAGCCTACAGCAGGCCGTTGTGCAAATGCTGCGCGGGAGAGGCCTCAAAATCGGCCTGGCGGAATCCTGCACGGCTGGGCTGATTGCCAAGCGGATTACGGAGATCCCCGGCTCCTCCGAGGTGCTTGAGTGTGGGATCGTCTCCTACTCCAACCGGATCAAGGAGGAAGTGCTCGGCGTATCCCCGGCTACTATTGAAACATACGGCGTGATCAGCGCCGAAACCGCCGCCGAAATGGCGGCCGGCGCGCTTCGCATCAGCGGCGCGGAGATCGGCCTAGGCGTGACGGGGCTGGCAGGGCCGGATGGAGACGATCACGGCAACCCGGCGGGGCTCGCCTTTATCGCGCTGACAGATGGGGCGCACACGCTTCAACGCACGGTTCATACCGGCCGAGGGGGAGATAATCGGGAATATAACCGGTTTGTAATTTCTTCCCATGCGCTGGATCTGATCCGGCTGTATCTATTGGAATACCAATAGCAGAAAGGGCTTTTGCCTCATAAAAGCCCGGAGATTACCCTCTGCTTGATCATACTCTACCGAAAGGCGGAATTATCAATGGCTCAAAATCATTCTGGAAACCGGTTGTTGCATGCTGTTTTCCCCTTCCCTGGAGATGCGGCGCTTACATGGGTGCGTAAGATCATAGCGATTTTATCTGTATGCGCGATCCTTGCGAGCAGCGGGGTGCTGATTTACCGCGTTGCACAGCCACAGGCGCAGCAGGGGGAAAAGCCCGCGCAGGCGCAGGCAGACCCCATCCTCTCCGCGCTGAAAACGAAATATCCCGGCTCCACGCCGCCAGAGGGGATGCAGGAGAAATTTAAACACCTTTATGCGGTGAATAACGACGTGGTTGGCTGGCTGACCATTCCAAACACCCGAACGGATACCCCAATCCTGCACGCAACAAAGGCGCAGGGCGGTAATGACTACTATCTGCGCTATAACTACTATCATAAATATACGGAGTTTGGCGATCCATTCATGGATTACCGCAACAATGAGAAGGAGCTATCCCGCAACACGATTCTCTATGGGCACAACCTACAGGGCGATTCGCTTGATAATGGCATGTGCTTTACTGGCGTGATGGGCTACCATACGCTGGAGGGCTACCGGAATGCGCCTGTAATCACCTTTAATACGCTTTATAAAGACTACAAATGGAAGGTGATCGGCGCTTTTGTTGCCACAACGAAGGCAAAGGATGATAACGGCTATGTGTTCAATTATATTTACCCGGATATGAATGATGAGAAATTTATGCAGTATATCGACGAGGTGCGTCAGCGCAGTCTCTTTACGACGGATGTCGATGTGCAGAAGGATGATAAGGTGCTCACACTTTCCACCTGCACCTATGAGCTTGGCACGAGCATTGACACGCGTTTCGTCGTGGTTGCTCGTATGGTACGCGATGGTGAGAGCGAAGCGGTGGATGTTTCCAAAGCAAAATTAAATCCCAACCCACATTATCCGCAGGCTTGGTATGACCGCCACGGCAAAACGAACCCTTATAAAAATGCGGAGCGCTGGTATCCCTTTTAAATTTAGGGTGCACTTGGGAAACCAATATCCCTTCTATAGGAGGGTTTGCAGATGAAACACAGTGAAAATAAGGCGGCAGGCGCGCATCAGCAGGCGAAAGGCCTGCTGGACGAGCTGGAAGAGGTCCGCAGGAAATATGGCCTGGCAGAGGAGATTGCACCAAGGGCAGGCGATTCCCGTCAGAGCGGCGTGCAGAGCAAGGAAACCGGCGCCGCCTCCAAGAAGGAAGGAGTTATCATGACTGATCAGGAAAATCAAAAGCAAAAAACGCCGCGGGGGCCGGACACTGCGGGGGATCAGCCAGTTTATTATGATGCAAACGGCAACCCAGTAACGCCAGTCGTTTATTATGACGCGGAGGGAAGGCCTGTCATTCCCGTTTTTGCAGCCCAGCCGGTTCACCCCCCGCAGGAGGAGCAGTATGAAACGCTGCCGGATGGAACGCGGGTGCGCATCGTCTATCAAGAGCCGGAAAGCAAGCGGACAAGCGCTGCCAAGCCCCCGGTTGCGCCAAAGCCTCAGGTGATCCCAGCTGAAAAAAAGGGGAAGCCTATGCCGGATGCGGGGCAAAGCAATTCCATGCATGTCATATACGAATCACCGGATGCAAATCATGAAACGGTTGCGCCTGATGCCCCAGTTGCCCCGCCGCCCGTGGAGGCGCCGGATAAAACGCCGGAGGCTACCTCTAGCGGACTAGCCGACCTGTTTGCCCAGGCGGAGGATCCGTCTTCCAGTAAAAGGAAGAAAAAGAAAAAAGGCCGGTTTGGCGATAGCTGGCTCCCCTGGAGAGGGGATACGGCTGCGGAGAAGGTGCGCAGGACGGTTTTTTTGATCGCTCTGGCCACCCTGCTCGTCTGCCTTCCGTTTTTGGGATATCGCCTGTATGAAGGCTGGTATAACGACTATTTTACCAAACAGTTGGCCGGGCAGGTGCAAACCGGTCTGGATGAAAGCGCTTGGGCGGATATCCGTGCCAAATACCCGAACGTCAACTTCCCGGAGGGAATGAATCCTGCCTATGCAGCGCTTTATGCGGCCAATCAGGAGATGGTGGGCTGGCTGAAAATCCCCAACATGAAATATATCGATTTTCCCATCGTCCAAGGGAAGGATAACGACAAATATCTGAAGCTCGATTATTACGGACGGACAACGAGTTACGGAAATCCATTTCTGGATTTCCGCAACAATATCAAAGAGCTTGACCGCAACACGATCATATTTGGGCACCATATGCGCTCCGGCGATCAGGTGTTTTCCGAGTTGACGGATTATTTGACCATTGACGGCTTCAAGCGCAATCCGGTGATTGAATACAACACGCTCTATGCCGATTATCAGTGGAAGGTCTATGCGGTATTTTTGACAAATTCTAAGGCAGAGCATGATAACGGCTATATTTTTAACTATATCTTTACCAATTTGTCGAGTGATGATAAATTCAAGGAGTATATCTCCGAGATTGATCAGAGGAAGCTTTATTCTACGGGCGTTGATATCAGGCCGGATGATAAAATTCTGACGCTTTCCACCTGCAATTATGATTGGGATGAACAGCGCCTCGTGGTGGTCGCCCGCCTGGTCCGGGAGGGTGAGGATGCGTCTGTTGACACCAGCTTGGCAAAGAAAAATGAAAACCCGCGTTACCCGCAGATTTATTATGATAAAAAGGGAATCGCCAACCCATACCGGGATGCGGAAAAGTGGAAACCCTGATGATGGAGAAGCAGCCGGTTTGAGCGGGGAGTAGATAGCTGACTAAGAAACGAAAGGCCCAGCTTTTTGCGCATGGGCAGGAAGCGGAAGCTGGTAACAACCCCCCGGTATGTGTGGAAGGATGTGTGATTGGCATGAGCTTGCAGATATTATCCCTCAATTCCAACCAAGTGCCCGCCTGTGCCGCCGCCCAGGAAAAAATCCTGGCGCTTTTGTCCAGCGGTGAAGGCGCTATGGAGCCAAAGCAGTTTGGCACGGCAAAGGAATTGTTTTATGCCCTTGCGGAGGCATTGAAAACCGCCCAGACCATTTTGTTGTTGGTGGAGCCGGATCGGTATCTCCGCACGAAGGAGCAATTGCTGCGGGCGATGGGGCTGTCTACAGTGCCGAATCCGGAGCTGATGGAAGCGTTGCAAAAAAGCCCTGTACAGCTCCCGGAAGAAGATTTTTCGCGCCATGCCGCCATCCCGGTGGGCGCAGCTGCGTTCCCGACGCAGGATGGCCTGTTTGCGGGCTTTATGCTGACTGCGGGGCGGCAGACGATTTTGTTTTTGCCTTTGGATAACCGAAGGATTGACAGCATTTTAAAGGCGGAGGCGGGCGCGTTTTTATCCGGCTCACAGCTCGGCCGGCAAACGCGGGAGACACAGCCCCAAGCTGAGCAAAAGCCGAAACAGGCAAATGGTGCCCCTGCGCAAGGCGAATCAGAAAACAGAAACGAGCCGGAAGAACTGGCTGCACAAGATGCCGCTCCTGGACAATATGCACAGCGGGCGATGGAGGCGTTGGAGGCTAAAGATTTACGCATCGCCTTCGCCAAAACGCCCACGGTGGAATTCCTCAAGGAAGCGGCGGGAGAAAATGAGCTGGCCGCACGGCGGCTGATCTATAGCAATGCGTTTTGCGAACCGGACGAGGGTTCCGCCAAGCAGTATGCGGCGGAGCTTGCCCGCCGGGCCATGCAGGAGGAAGGCACCCCGCTTGGCGCTGCCATTACAAACGTATATACCGTAAAAAAAGAAGGCAGAGTGGAAACCTTTTTGCTCATTGCTGTTGCAGAGGAAAGCGGTGCGCAGGTGCGCCAGCTTTATGCGCAGCCAGATGAGCATCCTGGCCTTTTGATTGGAGACGGCGTTCAAGCCCTGTATGAATTGGTGGAACAGGTAGTAAAAAAAGGGTCGGACAAGCTGGAAGCACGCCCGGCGCACTGGAAGGCGTTTGCGGCTGTGTTGAGTGTGTTGCTCTCCCTGTCCATTTTGCTCTGCATCGGAACGGGCGTTTTGCTGCGCTTTCAGGAGAACCGCTCCTCCCAGCAGGTTTCTCTTTCATCGGCTCATGCACCGGCAGGCCAACAGGCGACACAGCCATCCGATCCGGAGAATGCGCAGGCTTCTTTCGATATCGGCCAGCAAACAACCGATGCGGAAACGCAGGCGGATTCTTCCACGGCCGTGCGGTTGCCGACCGCATCTGCTCTTAAAAAGCCCGCTGTACCCGCTAAGGATCAGGCAATCCTGGATGAGGTAGCGCAGGCAATGGAGGATGAGCTGAATTCCGGCGGAAAAAAAGAGGAAGAATCATCGAAACAGCCGGACACCACAGCAAAGCCGGAGACTACCACCGGAAAAGGCAATGCGGATTCCTCCCAAACAACGCCGCCGAGCTCGGTTCCGTCGGATGAAATTTCTACGGCGCATCCTTCATCCCAGCGGAAAAGCGGTAAATTCCAATTTACAGTTTATGGCTATGGGCACGGCGTTGGCATGAGTCAGTTTGGGGCAAACGAATTCGCCAAGAGCGGGTGGAATTATCGGGAGATCCTGCTGCATTATTTCCCTGGGGTGCAGATGCAGAAGATGGATGGCTGCTATCCGGAAACGCTGGAGGTAAATGGTCAGCAGGTGGATACGAAGGTTGTGCTTGCCCGCATTCTGGAGAAAGAGATGGGCGGCTCCTATCATCTGGAGGCACTTAAGGCGCAGGCTGTTGCCGCATATACCTATATTTTGCGCCAAAACCGTGTGACAGGGGTTGCGATAGGCAGCACCTATTCCGCGCGTGCCATGCAGGCGGTGGAAGAAGTGCTCGGCGAATATATGACCTATAACGGAGAGCCGATTCTCGCTACCTTCTTTGCCTACTCGGCGGGAAAAACAGCGGATGTGCGCACCGTTTGGGGCGGTAGCGGCTACCCCTATCTCCAGGGCGGCTGTACGAGCCCTGGGGATAAAAACCATAAGAATTATAAAACGACCTATACCATCACAAGTGAAGCGCTTCGCAGCCGTGTAAAGAGCGCGCTTGGCATTGAACTTGCCGGCGATCCGGCCCAATGGCTAAAGATTAAATCACACGATGCGGCGGTCAGCGGATCAGTTGGCTATGTATCTGCGATCCAGGTTGGTTCCAAAACGATGAGCGGCCAGGATTTTCGGGCGAAAGTGATGGATTATGATATCCGATCGCATTGTTTTACCATCACTTATGTGCCGGATTCGTAAGATAAATGAACGATCTGGCGCCGGGCTCTAGTAAGTCGAGGCCGGCTTGGCACGGTTGGCGACCAGTAACCCCCATAGCAGCTTTCGGGCTTGCTATGGGGGTTTTTATATTCGTTCAGCCGAACGAAATACAGGCAGAATTTTTCGTGGGGGTACCGAAACCCCCTTTATAGGAAGTTCATAGATAGAGCAATTAAAAAGTTCAATTTGAACTCATTTAAAAAAAACGAGTTTAAATTGAACTAATCAGTCAAAAATTTAAATAATTAAATGATTTTTTTATATAACATTTTTATTAATTTCTTATTCGAAAATTTTATATTTTAAAAACTGTATATAATAATGCCGCAAAGATTATCTTTGAGGAAAAAAGGAGGCATTTCTATGACGTGGAAAAAGCGGATTGCGGGAGTGGTCAGCATGATTTTAGTGCTGTCTATTTTGATGGTGCCAATGGCGTCCATAGCCGGAAACGATCGAATTACCATCTCGCAAAACGGGTATTACATGCAAAAGCTTTCCAACCCTACCGCGGGGGAAGGCGAGGCGGACGGCCTTGTAACGCCGGGCGATCGCTTCAACAGCTATGCATGGGCGACCGGCGAGCTGGGGGATTATATTTATGTTGGCTCCAACCGAAATTTGGTGGGCAGTACGATCGAATTATACATTCATGCGTATGGTGATAAAATTCCGATGGATACCGTGCGGCAGTTCGTCGATACGTTTACCAATGGAGAATTGGCCCTGACGCCGAAGGACGAGCAGGGAAAGGGCGGTGTGATCGTACGGTATAGCAAGACAACTGGCAAGATGGAAACCGTATTTGAGCCAAATGCGGACATGCCTGCTCCATTCAACGATATTACCGGCTACCGTATGTGCGTGGAATTCAAGGGGAACCTCTATTTTGGCACAACAGGCACAGCGAACACAATGCTGCTGCGTATTGGGCCGGATTTTCAGCCGGGTGATTTGCCGGAAATCCTTGTACATATGACCAAGCCCGCAGAGACCGGCATGGGCAATATTCGGGCCTATGACGTGACGGATGATGGAGAGCGGCTTTACATCGGCGGCACGGATGCATCTCAGCTCTCGCATGAGGAGATTGCGCAAGGCGTTACCTCCGCAGTCCGAATTCAGACGACGACAGACGGAACGCATTTTGATACTATTGCCGGGCCGGATGATTTTTACCCATATACGTTAGAGAAATATATCAGCAATTCAGGCGACGTGTGGGATTTGGTGGTGTATCAGGATACGGTTTACCTCTCTCTGATGACAACGATCGGCGCGGTGGTGTATCAGGGCGTTGAGGTTGGCAAGGGGCAGCCCGGCGCAAATGAATATGGATGGAAGTGGACGGAGTTCATCGGGGATGGCCTTGGCAAGCAGGGTGACCCGATCTATCCAGCAGGCTTTGGCAATCCGCTCAACTACGTTATGTCCCCGATTGTGTATCAGGGTGATCTTTATTACTACACGCTTTCCAATGCATTTGATGCAATGGTCAAGGCGATCTTCTCATTGGTTAAATTGGTGCGCACACAGGATATCAACGCCTATTTTGAAGGCCTGAAAACGATGGAAAACAGCATGAAAAATCAGGCCTCGATTTACCGCCTCACTTCAGATGGCAAAATGCAAATGGTAATGGGCTCACCAGATCAATATTTTAATCGGGAGAAGGGGAATTACCTTTCCGAAACGCTGCATGCCTTCTCCAACAGCACGGAGCTCGGCTGCATGCAGTATATCTGGCGTGCAACGGAATATAACGGCAAGCTGCTCTTCGGCACGTTTGACGCATCCACCCTGAATCATTACTTCACCTTCCTGACCAACGGCGATTTGATTGGAATGGATGCCGATGATTGCGAGCATCAAATCCGTTCTGCTGTGGATCTGATCAACCTCCTGAAGAAAGAGACGGTGATTGATTCTAAGACGACAGATATGCTTGTTCAGGTGCTGGGCACGCTCAATAGCATGGTGAACAAGAAGGCAACAGAAGCCTCCGTGAAGCAGCTGCTGGAGATATCTCTTCAATTCAAAAAGGCGTTTGATAAGATCCGCCCCATCTTAGATAAGATTGTGAATTCCGACTTAGCCCAATCCCTTGGCGATCAGCTCCAAGGCCTCAATGCGCTGCGTTCTATCTATAATACATTGGCCAATATTGATACCGAAGGGCTGGAGCGGTACATCCGCATCTCCAATGCGATTATGGAGGCCGACGGTGGGTTTGACCTGTATCAGACAGAGGACGGCGTTCATTATCAAGAAATTCTGAACGACGGCTTCCATGATAAATATAATTACGGTTGCCGCTCCTTTATCGCGGGCTCAGACGGCTTGTATCTCGGCACGGCAAACCCTTATTATGGCGGGCAGCTGTGGAAGCTGAACGAAATCACGGCAGAGCTGAAAACGCTCTCCTCACCGCAGCTCAACCTCTCTTTTGAGCGGAATGTAAAGGCGTATCAGGCCACTGTAGACCAGAATGTAACGGAGCTTTCTCTAACGGCTCTTGGCGCTGATCCCGGCACGCAGGTGCTTGTAAATGGACGGGAAAGCGATGGAGCGGCAGTAACTATTGCGCTGAAAAACGGAGAGAACATCATCCGAATTGAAACGACCTCCATTGACGGCAGTGTGACGGATGTTTACGTGCTGACAGTGACGCGTGGAGCGGCGGCATCTGAGCCGACGGAGCCGGATACGGCAGAGCCCGGTGAGCAGAGCCCCTCTAACCCAGACGCCTCAGGCACGGAAGGAGAAGCCCCAACTGCTTTCACCCAGAAGGATGCAACACAAGCCCCCACCGGCCCCGACAACGTGGATATTCCGGGCACTGGCAGCGGCGCGTCGGTTGCGATGCTTGCGGTGCTGGTGATCGGCGCGGCTGGAACGATGACGTTCAGCCGCAAAAAGCGCGGATAAAAAAATAGCCGTGAACCGCCCGCTCCCATGAGCGATGCGTATCCCTGTGATCCGTGTGGTCATAGCAAGCCTTGCTTTGTTACTCGGTTCGCATCGTGATAAAAAATAGACGATCGATTCGATGCCCGGCAGCTATATGATAGAGGTTGCCGGGCATTTTTGTGCCACACAGCCTCATGGTGAACGCTATGTTTGATACAGAGCGGGGCATGTGGGTTTGTTTGATGGGATCAGGCGGTTTAAAGATGAAATGGGCAGCTGCAAAAGGCTTTGCAGCTGCCCATTTGTTTTTGGGGTTAGGCGTCGTGTTCCTCCTGCCGCAGCTCCTCTAAATCCACATAAAACGCTTCGGTGGAAAGATCCGGTAGATCCTCCTCTTGTGGAAAGGTGGGAATTTCTGCGATGACCTCGGCTTTTTGGCCGCGCATCCATATGGATGGCGTAATACGCACCGTATAACCACAACCGCTTGGGGTACGCCATTCAGGCATAGGCAATTCGGGGATCCCAAAGGCGGCGAGGATCGTCATAATAACGCCGCCATGCGTGACGATTGCGGCATTGGTCACATTGGTTTTCATCATACCTTCGGCAATTTTGAGAAAACAGCTGCATACCCGCGTGGAAAACTCCGCGTTGCTCTCTCCGAAAGGCGGGGCGGCATCCGGCCCACCAGCAAGCCAAGAGGCAAAGCCTTCGTCATCGGCGAGCTGCTCCGGCGTTTTACCTTCATATTCACCGAAATCATATTCAATGAGTTCGCGCATAACAATGGCTTCACGCTCTGGATAGATCGCGTGTGCCGTTTGCGTGCAGCGCTTGAGCGGGCTTGTAAAAACGGCCTCCACATAGGGATAATCCGCTTGTTCCTTGAGCCGGTGGAGTTCAGCAACACCCTCCGGGCTCAAAATGGCGTCGGTATGGCCAATGTAACGGCCGGAGGTGCTGTCGTCCGTGCGGCCGTTGCGGATCAGATGGATTTGATATGTCTTCATTTTTCCTCCAAATTATTTTATCGTTTTTTGTCAGTAATCACTATGTACAAATTAGGGGTAGTCCCTTATAATTATTTTACAATATACGATGCGTATTATTTATGGGGGTTCAAGAGGATGAACAAATGCTTTCCGACGCGGATGGTGCTATTGCGGAAGGAACGTGGCCTGAGCCAAAAGGAGGCGGCCGCCCGCCTTGGCGTATCACAGGCGCTCTTATCGCATTATGAGAAGGGAATACGGGAGTGCGGGCTGGATTTCGTGACACGTGCGGCAAAGCTCTATCACGTAACCTGTGATTATCTGCTGGGATATAGCGAAAGCCGAACGGGGTTGACAGGCTTTTTTATTTCGGATGAGCTGGAACAGGATCGTGAAATGAGCATCAGCACGATTTACCGTGCGGCCTCACGGTTGTTGGAGGCAGTCAATCTTGAATGGGATACTGTTTTGGGCGACCGTATGCAGTGGTTGTTTGCACTGTCTGTTTATAACGGAATGGTCACTTCTTCACAGGCTGGGTTTCTCTCAAAGGATGCGATCCACTTTGATCCGCAGGCAGCAGAACTGCTCACTAGCGGGATGATGGAGGCAATTGCGCGCTCTATTATAAACTCAGGATCCGAAGTGGCGGTGGCGGCGCATGAGGATAAGCTGCCGCAGTGCATGCAAACGCTGATCTTGGAAGCGGAAAATTACATAAGGCGCAATGTTGACCAGTATTTATCCGGCGGAGAGTTGCGGTAACGTGGGGCCTGCTGGCGCCTTCTTGTGCCAAAATTTCAAGCAATGTTTCTGCCCCAAAGCAAAAAACACAGTTTGGGTGGATGAAAGCTTCAATGGACCCTGATAAGTGGATAGAGGGGATCATTACGCTATTATAGCATAATAAGCGCACAGCAAGATGCAAATGCAGCATTTTGCTGTGCGCTCGCTTATGATACGCATTTAGCCTTCCAACATGGATTTATAGAGCCGGATATATGCATTGGCCGAGCGGCCCCAACTACAGTCGCACTCCAATGCACGCTTGACAAGCATCGCCCAACCCTCTTGATTTTGATAGCCTTCCAAGGCGCGGCGGATCGTGTGGAGCATTTCATGCGCGTTATAATTGGCAAAGGTAAAGCCGTTGCCTTCCCCATCGCCGCTATCCTTTATGCTGTCGCGCAGACCGCCTGTTTCCCGCACAATCGGAATGGAGCCATAGCGCAGCGCAACCATCTGGGAGAGCCCGCAGGGCTCGCTTTTAGAGGGCATCAGGAATAGGTCGCTCCCCGCATAAATTTTGCGCGCCAGATCCGGCACAAAACCGATGCGGATGGCAAGCTTACCAGGGTGGCGCGCGGCCGCCTCACGGAAGAAATTTTCATACTCCCAATCTCCTGAGCCAAGCACGACGACCTGTATATCCGTGGTTTCCAGCAGCTCGTCGAGCACAGCCTTGACCAGATCAAGCCCCTTATGAGAAACTAAGCGCGATACCATACCCATTAAAGGAACATCCTCCCGTACAGGAAGGCCCATATATTCTTGCAGACCGAGCTTGTTGCTCATCTTTCCGGCCGGATCCTCCGCAGAATAATTGGTAAAGAGCGATTGATCTGTGGCAGGATCATAGCTGATGGTATCGATGCCATTGAGAATCCCACTGAGCTTCCAGGAGCGCTGGTTGAGAATGGTGTCGAGGCCGTGGCTGTACCATGGATCAAGGATTTCCTGCGCATAGGAGGGGCTGACAGTGGAAACCCGGTTGGCGCATTCGATCGCGCCTTTCATAAAGTTAACGTCACCGTCATATTCCAAAAGCGCCTCATCTCGCTGGGCAATGCCGAGCACATCCTCCAAGATCTCTTTGCCGTATACGCCTTGATACTGAATATTATGGATGGTGAAAAGCGTTTTGATATTTTGATATCCCTCGCGGTGCGCATACATCAGCGAGTAATAAACCGGTGTTAGAGCGCTTTGCCAATCATTGCAGTGGATGATATCGGGATGAAAATCAATGTAAGGCAGCATTTCAAGCACCGCGCGGGAGAAAAAGGCGAAACGCTCGGCATCGTCGTAATGGCCATAGATCGTATCCCGCTTGAAATAATACTGGTTATCGAGCAGGTAATAGGTAACGCCATTGGCTTTGGCTTCAAATATGCCGCAGTATTGCCTGCGCCACGCTACGGGCACAGACAGGCTTGCAATAAAATGCATACTGTCACGCATCTCCTGCGGGATCGTGGCATATAAAGGCATGACAACGCGGCAGCCGATCAGCCGCTTACGCAGCGCCTGGGGAAGACTCCCTGCAACATCGCCCAAACCGCCGCTGGCGATAAAGGGGAGCGCCTCGCTCGCAACAAATAAAACCTTCAAAATGAATCCTCCTTTTCAGACGCATCATGGGATCAACGCAAATTCTAGCCTTAGATCACGATGCCTTTGCCAATATAAACAGGGTAAGTGCTGGTGCCTGTTACCGTTTTGTGCGGGCGAACGACTACGCTCTTATCGGCAATGACGCAGTCGAGATGAACGCCCTCGCTGATGTAAGTGCCCTGCATGATGATAGAATTACGCACCACAGCGCCCTTGCCAATTTGAACGCCACGGAATAGGATGCAGTTTTCCACTTCGCCGTCGATGCTGCACCCATCTGCCACCAGTGAGTTTTTGACTGTAGAGCCAAGGCCGTAAATTGCCGGCATATCGTCGCGCACCTTGGTGTAAACCGGGCGTTCGCGTGTGAAGAGCTCCTGGCAATTGGCTGGATCCAGCAGGCTCATGCTGATATCATAATAACTCTGCAAAGAGTCAAACACGCTTGTAAAACCGGATATCTCATAGCCGTAGATGTTTAGGCGCTTGAGATTGTGCTGAATGACATCCCGCACGAAGCTGTCCTGATTGAGGCTCACAGCGTTGTTAATCAGGCGGGTCAGCAACGCTTTGCTGATTAGGATGATATTCATTGCGTAATCGACTGGCTTGCTCGTTTTAGGGTCAAGCGCAATTTTGGCAACCTTCTGATTTTCCTCAAAGGTGAAGGTCATCAAATCATCCAGCCGCGGCGCGCGGCCGTGGTGGTAGGCAATGGTGATATCGGCCCCGCTCTCCGTATGAGCGCGGCACATATCGTTGAGATCAAAATTGCAAACCACGTTGGTATCCATCAGGACGATATATTCCTCTTTTGATTGCTCTAAAAAGCGCATAATGCCCCTGAGCGCCTGGATTCGGTCGCGGTACATACCAGTGTGGCTATTGTTAAAGGGCGGGAGGAGGAACATGCCTCCGCGCTTGCGGGAGAGATCCCAAGGTTTGCCTGTGCCGATGTGATCCATCAGGGACTGATAATTGCTTTTTGTAATAATGCCAACTTTGTTGATGCCGCAGTTAACGAGATTTGAGAGCGCGAAATCAATCAGGCGGTAGCGCCCGCCAAAGGGGACGCTGCCCATGGTACGCGCATTGGTCAGCTCGCTCAATACAGAATCATAGGCGTTGGAATAGATAATTCCTAACACATTATTCGCTCTCATAGTTATAACCATTCCTTTCGCTCCAACCGTGGAGTTTTAAGCGGTTTTGCGAAGCAAGATTTTGAGATTCCCTTGATGCAAAAAGGGCGAAACTCCCGTTTGAAAAACACGTTTTTCAAACTGTCACCTCCGGCAGGTCCTCATCGACCATTGCCTTCGGCGCGACGCGTGTGCCTGCGCCAATGCAGACGTTTGCGCCGACTACAGCCACACCCCAATCAGAAAGGTTTTCCATATCCTCCGGGCGTTCGCCGACGACGGCGTTTTCTTCAATCACGGCATTTTCCGCGACGATTGCATATTGCACCACGGCGCCTTTTTTCACCACCGTGCCGGGCATCAGGATGGAATCACGCACGACTGCGCCCTTTTCGATCGATACGTTGGCAAATAAAACGGAGAAATCCACACTGCCCTCAATCAGCCCGCCTTCTGAAATCAAGGAATTCTGAACGGTGGCGTCCGGAGAAACGTAGTGCGGCGGAGCGACCGGGTTGCGGGAGTAAATTTTCCAATCGGGGTCGCTTAGGTCAAGATCAACATTGGGGTTGAGCAGGTCAAGATTGGCTTCCCACAGGCTGTCAATCGTGCCAACGTCTTTCCAATAGCCATCGAAGGGGAAAGCGAAAAGCCGCTCGTGCGCCTCATGCATGGCTGGAATCAGATCGTGCCCGAAATCGTTGCCAGAGGCTTCGTTGGCCTCATCATCCAGCAAATACTGGCGCAGCTTCTCCCAAGTAAACATGTAAACCCCCATGGAGGCCTTATTGCTGCGGGGGTGCTTTGGCTTTTCCTCAAATTCTGTGATGGCGCCATCTTCATTCACCATCATCAGGCCAAAGCGGGGCGCTTCCTCCCACGGGACTTCGAGCATGGCGATGGTACAGGCCGCTTCCTTTTCCTTATGATAGGCGAGCATTTTGGAATAATCCATCTTATAGATATGATCGCCGGAGAGGACCACAACATATTCAGGGTCATAGCGATCGATAAAATTGATATTCTGATAGATCGCGTTAGCGGTATTTTTATACCACTCTGTCCCACGAATTTTTTGATAAGGGGAGAGGATATGTACCCCTCCGTTCACACGGTCCAGATCCCATGGCTCTCCATTGCCAATATAATCATTGAGCTCCAGCGGCTGATACTGGGTGAGAACACCGACGGTATCGATGCCGGAATTCACGCAATTGGAGAGCGGAAAGTCAATGATACGGTATTTTCCACCATAGGGCACGGCAGGCTTGGCGATATTTTTTGTCAGGATACCGAGCCGGCTTCCCTGCCCGCCTGCGAGGAGCATTGCAATGCATTCCTTTTTTCGGGCCATATATGTTGCCTCCTTTATTTTATAAAAATTGATTTTATGAAATCCGTGGAAATAAATTCCAGAGGATTTGATCAGGTTGATTTAGCTTCCGGTGAGACGGGCTTTGCCTTTTTGCGGGATGGAGCCGCCTGTGCAGCGGAAGCGGGCGTTTTCTTCTGCCTTTTTTTACGCTCCTTTGCAAGCTCCAAATATAACACGGAAAAACCAGGAAGATCCAGCACCATGCTCTGCTCGCAGCTATGCATGGGGAGATCCTCCGTTTTGATGATGCCGGAGGAGCCGTTGCCCTCGCCGCCGAACGCAATATCGTCGGAATTGAGCAGCACGCGGTAATCCCCCCGCTTCGGCGCGCCGATGCGGTAATCCGGGCGCTCTACCTTTGTAAAATTGCAAACGGCGATGATCTCATTGCCCTGGTCATCCATCCTGCGAAAGGCGATCACGGAGTTTGCACTGTCATCACTGGAAATCCAGGAGAAGCCCTCCCAGCTGAAATCAATTTGCCACAGCGGGGAATGCTTGAGGTAGAAATGGTTGAGCGCCTTCACATAGTCCCGCAGCTGTGCATGTTTTTCATAATCGAGCAGAAGCCAGTCCAGCTCGGCGGCAAAATCCCACTCCTTAAACTGCCCGAATTCCTGCCCCATGAAAAGCAGCTTCTTGCCTGGATGCGCCATCATATACCCATAAAACACACGCAACCCGGCAAATTTTTCTTCATAGCTGCCCGGCATTTTGCCGATTAAGGAGCATTTTCCATGCACCACTTCGTCATGTGAAATCGGCAGAACGTAGTTTTCGGAAAACGCATAGAAGAAAGAAAAGGTGAGGCAATCATGATTGTATTTGCGGAAATAGCCATCCAGAGAGACATAGCGCAGAATATCGTTCATCCAGCCCATGTTCCATTTAAAATTAAAGCCGAGGCCGCCCACATTTGTCGGCTTCGAGACGAGCGGCCAGGCGGTGCTTTCCTCTGCAATCATCAGCGTGGAAGGATGCTCCTGAAAGATAACTTCGTTTAGCTTTCGCAGGAAGGAAACCGCCTCCAGATTCTCCCGCCCGCCGTGGTCGTTGGGAATCCAATCGCCATCCTCCCTACCGTAGTCAAGATAGAGCATGGATGCCACTGCATCTACACGAAGGCCGTCAATATGGTATTGATCCAGCCAAAACATCGCGCTGGAAATTAGAAAGCTTGCCACCTCGTTGCGCCCGTAGTCAAATACGCGGGTGCCCCACTGGCGGTGCTCGCCCTTGCGCGGGTCGGCATACTCATAGCAGGGGGCTCCGTCGAACTCATAAAGGCCATTGGCATCCTTGGGGAAATGTGCCGGTACCCAATCGAGAATCACGCCGATCCCGGCCTGGTGGCACTGATCGACGAAATACATAAAATCATGCGGCGTACCGTAGCGGGAAGTTACGGCAAAATAACCGGTTACTTGGTAGCCCCAAGAGCCGTCGAAGGGATGCTCCATCACAGGCATGAGCTCTACATGGGTATACCCCATTTCAGTGAGATAGGGAACCAGCTCTTGCGCAAGCTTTCGATAGTCAAAAAAGTTCTCATCGGGATATCGCTTCCACGAGCCGGCGTGCATCTCATAGATATTGACAGGACTGTCATAGATAACAGTATGGCTTTTCGCTTCTTCCCAAGCCTGGTCGCCCCATTCGTAACCGCTCAGATCATAAACCTTGGAGGCATTATTGGGGCGCGTTTCCATATGTACGCCGTAGGGATCGCTTTTCATCAGCTGGCGGCCATCTTCTGTTAGGATACAGAACTTATAATTTTCAAATTGCGCAAGTTCCGGCAGCTCTGCCTCCCAAACGCCGCCGTTGTCCACCAAGGCCATGGGCGCGTTTTCCGCATCCCAGCCGTTGAAGTCGCCCACCACGCTGACGCCTGCGGCATGCGGCGCCCAAGTGCGAAATACCATTTTCCCACCGTCTATTCTATGCGCGCCGAAGTATTCATATGCGCGGGCATTACTACCCTCGTGGAATAAATAGAGCGGCACGTCAGAAGGAGAACTTTTTCGTTTCGCCATGGAGGTACACCTCGTTTACTTTTTAATAGCTTTATTTTAGCAAACCGAAATTCAATTTTCAAGTGTATTTTGAGTATTTTATTCAAAGCGAGTGCAAATTTCACGACCTATTTTTAGCTATTTTGTTACAAGAAACGCTAAGGCTTGATTTGTATCGAAAAGAATAACCCGTTTTTTTTCGTCAAAATGCCGAAAAAAGCGACCTGGGAATTGTGGAAAAGATCCGTTCGACACCCCAGGGACTACCTGAAAAAATAAATTTAATTCTAGCGTCTCCCGGCATTGCCATTTGGGATTCTCCCTCCTCCTGGGCTTAACCAATCTGTATTCTTGCCGTTATGCTCCGTATCAAATAGAAACAGCGTGTGTTTTCCTGGGAAAAATAGTGGTGGGCCGCCTGCTTCTTATGAGCCATGCCTACTGTTTGATCGGGGTTGATGGGTTCTGTTTTTTATTTATAAAAAAACGGAAGGCAGCATGGTAGTCTGCCTTCCGAAAAATATAAGAGACTGTATGATTAGGGCATCAGGCGGCGGATCACCATTTCGCAATCCGCCTCATTCATGATCTTCGGCACCGGATAGAGCGGGTTGCCCTCCTTGAGCGCACGCTCGACCAGAGTGGGGATATCCTTCTCCTGAATCTGCTCAATCTTATCGGGGATATTCATATCCTGGTTGAGCCGGCGGATCGCAGCAATAAAGGCCTCTGCCTTCTGCGCATCCGTCATGCCGGGCTGTGTGATACTTGCCGCCTCGGCAAGCTCTGCCAGGCGCTTATGCGCGCTTTCGCCGTAGTATTCCAGCACATACGGCAGGATGATCGCATTGGCAAGGCCGTGCGCGATGCCATACATGCCGCCGAGGTTGTGCGCGATGGCGTGAACATAGCCGACATAGGCGCGTGTAAAGGCAACGCCCGCATAGTAGGAGGCGAGCAGCATTTCGCCGCGGGCCTCAATATTCTTGCCATCCCGATAAACCGTTTCGATGTTGTCAAAGATCATTTTGACGGCGCGTTTGGCATTTTCTTCCGTATCGCGCGTATTGCTGTGGCCGATATAGGCTTCTACTGCATGGGTGAGCGCATCCATGCCGGTGGTGGAGGTGATATGCGGTGGCAAGCCGACGGTGAGCTCCGGATCAAGCACCGCATATTTTGGGCGCAGGACTGGATCGTTTATGGCATATTTTTCGTGTGTTTTTGGGTTGGTGACAACGGCCGCGATGGTTGTTTCGGAGCCAGTGCCCGCCGTGGTGGGAACGGCAAAGAAAGGCGGCAGCTTGCGCAGCACCTTCAGCACGCCGCGCATCTTCGGAATCGGTGTATTCGGGCGCACCACTCGCGCCGCGGCAACCTTGGCGCAGTCCATAGAAGAGCCGCCGCCAAATGCGATAATGGCTTCGCAGTTATTCTCCACATAAAGGCTGCGGGCATCCTCAATATTGTCAAAGGTGGGGTTGGGCTGCGTGCCGTCATAGAGTGTGTACTGAATGCCGGCCTCTGTGAGCTTTTCAAAGAGCGGGTCAAGCAGGTGGAGGCTCATTAGCCCCTTATCCGTAACGATAAGCACCTTTTCCACACCTTTGGACTGGATGAGCGCAGGCAGACGCTTAATGGCGCCGGGGCCCTCGAGCCGCTCTGGTTCAGACCAGTCGAGAAAACAGACGAGCACACGGAAAACCGCCTGATAAGTACGGTACCATGCTTTTTTGATTGGCCACATAAAGATTCATTTCCTTCCTTCTTCAAAAAACCGCCGTCCGGCAGCTTTTCGGTAGTTGATATGCCTATAGTTTACTATTTTTTGCTTTCCTTTGCAAGGGGATCTGTACAATTCTCCAAAGGACTCAAAAACTGGCGGCAGCGTGCGGAAGCAAGAGAAAAGTTGAGGATTGGAACGCCAACAGCCGCCCGTTTATGTATTTTTCATGCTCTCTTTGATTTGACTTTCTTTCTGTGGTTTTATAATATATAAAGAAAAGCGATTCAAAAGGGGATGATGGAAAGAAAGGGGGATATCGGTGAATAAACAGGAAACCGTGGAATATTCGCTGCATGATGCAGGTGAATCTATCCAATACCGATTAAAGCGAGATATTCTTCATACAGACATCCGTGCGCCGGAGATGGCCGCATTGCGGGGCTGGGAAGAAGAACAACAAATTCATTTATCATATATGCAGGAGGCCGGCTCATGAATCAATGTGAAGAGATCCTGACACAGATCAAAAAAGCGTTCGTTGGCAAAAAAGACGTGGCGCGCAAAATTTTGATGACCATGCTCGCGGGAGGGCACGTGCTTCTGGAGGATATCCCGGGCGTTGGCAAAACAACGCTTGCCGTAGCGTTTTCCAACGCGACGGATTTACAGTATAAACGCATTCAGTTCACCCCCGACGTGCTGCCGTCGGATATTACGGGATTTTCGATCTTTCACCGCGAAACGGGAGCGATGGAATACCAGCCTGGGGCCGCGATTTGCAACCTGCTGTTGGCAGATGAAATCAACCGCGCTTCCTCCCGCACGCAGTCTGCGCTGTTGGAGGCGATGGAAGAAGGAAGCGTCACGGTGGACGGTGTGACGCACCTGATCCCGCAGCCCTTCACCGTGATTGCAACGCAGAACCCTACCGGCTCGGCCGGGACACAGCTGCTGCCAGATTCACAGCTTGACCGTTTTATGATGCGCCTTTCCATCGGTTATCCAGAGCCAGCAGCGGAGCGGGAAATGCTGCGCCGCAAGCATGGCGAAAATCATGGTCAGGCTGTGCGGAAGGTGGCGGATGCAGCGGCCTTGCTTACAATGCGGGATGAGGTTTCCAAAGTGTTCGTCCACGAAGAGCTGTATGACTATATCGTCCGCCTTGCCCGCGCCACACGTGAGCATAAATCGATCCGGCAGGGCGCAAGCCCCCGCTGTTCAGTGGCGGCAATGGCGCTTGCGCAGGCCTGTTCCTGGATGGATGGGCGGGATTATGTGGTGCCGGAGGATGTCCGAGCAATTTACCCGGATTGCACAGCGCACCGCTTGCTATTAACAGCGCAGGCAAAGGCCCAGGGCGAGCAGCCGCGCGAGCTGCTGGATGAAATCCTGCGCAAAACGCCCGCGCCGAAGATCAGGTGACGATATGAGCCGTTATCGTATTCTTTATTTTTGCATGTTATCCATGGCGGTATCCTATTATGTGATGGACACGCGCTATCTCTCTTGGCTGCTGCTTGTAATGATTCTGTTGCTCGTGCCGCTGGAAGTGCTGCTGAGCCTGCCGGGCCTTTTAACGCTGCGTATTAAACTCACAGCGGAGCCTCTTTCGCCTACCCAAGGTGGGGTGCTGACCGCGCGGGCGGAGGTTTCTTCCCGCTTTCCGGTGCATTGTGTGCGTCTGCGTATGCAGTGCAAAAACCTGCTGACCGGCGAAGAGGCGGATAAAAAAGGCTGCTTCCCGGCGCGGGGTGGAAAGATGGCCGAGCTGCCCTGCCTGTGGGAGCACTGTGGCACCGTGTGCTGCCAGGTGACAAACGCGCGTATGGTTGATCTCTTGGGGCTTTTCTCCTTCCGGGTTCGTTTGCCGGCACCGGTGGAGGTGCTGATTTCTCCGACACCGACGCCATTTTACGGGAAGGCTTCCGCCTTTGCGCCGGGCGGCACATTGGAGGCTGCTGCACGCTCGGCCGGCAAGGGCGGCGAAGAACGAAGCTCTGTGCGGGAATTCCGGGATGGGGATCAGTTGCGGGATGTGCATTGGAAGCTTTCCTCCAAGCTGCAAAAACTCATCGTGCGTGAGGCGGAGCAGACGCCGCAGCCAAGCGTTGTGCTTGCCTTTTGCCTGAGCGGGGCGCCTGACCGGGCCGATCAGGTGCTCGCAAGGCTGACGGGCCTTTCAGAAGAGCTGTTCGAAAACCAGTGCGTGCACAGCCTGCAATGGTATGATGCGGCGAGAGGGGATTTGCACACCCGGCAGGTGGAGGATGAGGAATCGTTCCGCAGGGTGCTGCTGGAGGCCTGTTCCAGCCCGCTGTCAGAGCGGGAGTTGCGTGTGGAAGATTGCCGGAAAGAGCTCCGCGCGCCGATGGTTGATCTGCTATTTCTCATTCATGCGGATGGAATTTCTATGTTTGGCGATGCAGAGGAGGGGATGGAATGAAGCTGGCCGGATCCTCCGGAGCGGGTCAGGAGCTCAAATCGCGCTTCGCCATGCCGGTGCTCCGCTTTTGCAGCGGCGCGGTTTTGCTGCTGGCAGGCTTGTATGGGGCGTTGCTTTGCTTTTTTCAAACGTTTGCATTGCCGGAAGCGGAAACGGCGCTGATTTGGTCCCTGCCGACAACGCTGCTGTTTCTCATCATCTATTCCCTGCCGAAGCATCGGGGGCTTGCCTATCTGGCCGCGTTTGTTTTGTGGGGAATTGCCGCCTTTTTTGTGATGCGTGAGGTCGTAACGGGCGCAGTATTCGTGGCGGAGCAGTTTTCCACCCAGGCGTCGGCCGTGTTTCCAAAGCTCGGCCATTTCGCACCGCCTCAAGCGCAGGAGGATTTAGCGGCTTGCCGCATGTTTTTCCGGGTGGCTCAATTCCCGCTGACGGCCTATCTTGCCTGGGCGGTGATGAAGGCGCATAGCTTTTTTCTTTCCTTCCTCGTCACCGCGCCTTTTTTGGCGAGCGCGGCTGTGGTAGGGCTGCTGCCGGGCACGGCGCCGCTTGTGCTGCTGATCGGCTTTTGGGCCGCCATGTTGCTTTCGGGCCGTGCGGGGCGGATGGGGGAGCGGCACGCGGCCAAGGCTGGGCTGCTGCTAGCGCCCTTTGCCTTTTTGCTGGCAGCGCTGGTGGTGTTGTTTCAGCCGCCGGATGCCTACCAGCCCTCCACTCGCGCGGTGCAAGTGCGCAACGCGGTCATCCAGGTGGTAACGGAGCTGTTTGACTCCAGCCATCAGGATTCCCTATCCTTTACAGGCTATGGCGCGCCGATGACGGGTTCGCCCGGCATGACAGACCTCACAAATGCGGGGGAACTGCGTTTTACCGACCAAACCATGCTGCGCGTCCAATCTGCGCCAGCGGATTATTATCTGCGCGGATGGGCCGGATCTGTTTATACGGGCACCTCGTGGCAGGTGATTTCTGAAGAATCGTATCAGGGCATGCGGCTTTCTTTCCAGCCGTTGCTGTATACCGATATTTCCGTGCGGCGGATGGGCGGAGAAAAGCCGCAGGCCTCTGGTATCACAATTGACAATATAGGAGCCAACCGCTCCTATACGTATACGCCCTATTACCTTTCGCAGGGGGATACGGTGACAGGAGGTGATTTTAAGCAGGATGCTTACCTGCTGATGGGGCGTGAGGATGGAACCTCGGTGAGCAGCTACACGCTCCATTCCTATTTTACCCCGTTGAGTGCAGCGCAGCAGAAGCGGATTCCCAGCCGGATCAGGCAGATGGAGCGGGAATATGAAGCGCTGATCAATAAGCGGGATACCCAACTGCCGGACGGCGTGCGCGACAGGCTGCTCGCCTATGCGGAAAAAGCCGGCCTGACAGCGGCGGAAGGCCCAGAGGACTGGCTGCGTGTTGCCAGAGCGGCCGCGCAGGTGGTTCAAAATGCTGGAACCTATACGGAGAAGCCGGGTGCGGCGCCAGAGGGGCAGGATTTTGTGCTTTATTTCTTGGAGGAGAGCCCGCGCGGCTACTGCATTCATTTTGCAAGCGCAGCGGCGGTTTTGATGCGCGCGCTGAACGTCCCCGCGCGCTACATCGAGGGTTACACGGTGAAAACCAGCAATTTCAAGGCGGATGGGAGCGCTGAAATTCCAGACCGGCAGGCGCACGCCTGGGTGGAAGTGTGGGCGGATGGCCAGGGGTGGACGCCCATTGAGGCAACGCCCGGCGGAGCCGCAACCCTGCGGGAAAACCCGGATGAAAACGATGTGCGGCCGGATGAGACGACACGCCGCCCCACTGAGGCGCCGACGACGAACGGCTCTGTAGCTCAGACAGGCGTAAAAACATCGCATTGGCTCCTCCCGCTGCTGGCAGGGTTATGCGTGCTGGCGCTGGTTGCCGCGCGGCTGGAACTGACGCGGCGCAGAAAGCTCGCCTTCCGGCAGAAAGACCGCAACCGGGCGGCGATTGCGGTTTACCGTTACCTTTGCCGCTTGGCCCGTTTTGGCTATATGGTCAGCGGGGAGGCACAGCGCTTGGCGCGCAAGGCGAAATTCAGCCGCCACGTGCTCACGCGGGAGGAATTATCCACCTTGCAGGCGGAGGCGGAGCAGGCAGGCAAATCCACTTATGAAAAGCTGCCGCTTTGGAAAAAGCTCCTGTTCCGAATTTGGATTTATTAAATTTTGTTTGAGATGGATACGGATCAAAAGAAAACGGGGCTGTTGCAGGGCTTTTTCCTTGCGGCAGCCCCATTCGATGTTTCCCGCGAAATATCATGGAAAAGGTGGAAATTGCTTTCGCTTTATGCTATAATAACACCATTATTTTATTCTTTTAAACTGGAAAAGAATTGAGGAGGGAACCGGATGTCAAGTAGAGTATGGATTTTTGCGGCCTTCGGCTGCTATCTGCTGGCGATGATGGGAATCGGTGTGTTTTACTATAAGCGCACCAAGAATTCAGAGGATTATTTTCTAGGTGGGCGCTCGCTCAACGGCTGGGTGGCTGCGCTGAGCGCACAGGCCTCAGATATGAGCGGCTGGCTCCTGATGGGGCTGCCCGGGGCAATTTACGCATTTGGCACAGGGCAGATATGGATCGCTGTGGGGCTAGCCATCGGCACGATCCTCAACTGGATTCTGGTCGCCTCCCGTCTGCGGCGGTATACGATTCAGGCGGGAAATTCCCTGACGCTGCCGGAGTTTTTTGAAAACCGGTTTCAGGATCACACGAAGGTGCTGCGTGTGGCGTCCTCCTTATTCATCATGATCTTTTTCTTAGTTTATACGGCCTCCGGTTTCTCTGCGGGCGCTAAGCTGTTTTCCTCCGTATTCGGGCTGGATTATACGCTCGCTCTTGTGATTGGTGTGGCTGTCATTTTGATCTACACGTTTTTCGGCGGCTTTCTTGCCGTGTGCTGGACGGATTTTGTGCAGGGCTTTATGATGCTCATCTCCCTGATGGTGGTGCCCGTGATCGCACTCGCTATGCTGGGCGGCCCGGGTGAGGCGAAGGCTGCGCTGGATTCCCTGGGCGTTAGTTTCCTTAATCCGCTTTATGATAACGGCAAGCCTCTGGGCTTTGTCAGCATCCTTTCCCAGCTCGCTTGGGGCCTTGGCTATTTCGGCATGCCGCATATCCTAATCCGCTTTATGGCGATTAAGAATGAGGATGAAGTGCGCAAATCCCGCAAAGTGGCGATTGCATGGGTAGTGATTTCTTTATCTTCCGCCTGTTTCCTGGGTGCAATCGGGCGCGCGTTCTTCCTGGGCAACCCCATCAGCAACCCCGAAAATGTGTTTATTGAAATGATCGGAGAAGTCTTTACCAATCGGCTGGGCATCCCCTTCATTGGCGGCCTGCTGTTGTGCGGTATTTTGGCGGCGATCATGTCCACGGCGGATTCCCAGCTGCTTGTCACGGCTTCTTCCATCTCGGAAGATGTGTATAAAGGCGTGATCCGCAAAAATGCAAGTGATAAGAGCATGCTGCGTGTCAGCCGTATTACGGTGCTGGTGGTCAGCGCAATTGCCTTTGTGGTCGCGCTGGATCCCAACAGCAGCGTGATGGGGCTCGTCTCCAACGCGTGGGCGGGCTTCGGCGCAACCTTCGGCCCGGTGGTGATCCTGGCGTTGTTTTGGAAAAGGTCGAATTTTGCGGGCGCTGCCTCCGGCATGATCGCGGGCGGCTTGACTGTGATCGTTTGGGATTATATCAAGTTTGGCGGCGCAACGCTGGCAACGCGCACAGGGCTTTATTCACTGGTGCCGGGCTTTGCGCTCGGCCTGGTTCTGATGGTTGTGGTTAGCCTGCTGACCAAAGCGCCCTCCAAGGAGATGCTGGAGGATTACGAGGCGGTTTCCTCTCAAAAAGAGATGAAAGAGCCAGTGGAATAAACGAAATTTAGTTGTTCGCAGGGGCGGTTCCAAATGCAGCGCATTTGGAACCGCCCCTTTTCTTTTTTCAAGGCATGTTCCACCCATATCGCTCATAAAATGAAACTACGGATCAAACCCCAGAAGCGGTTTCCCAGAAACCGGCGATGGAAATGGGCGGTGACAATCACGTTGCATACGAAGGAAACAAGCAGGCTGAATATGATATTGTCCATCGTCATCTGCCTCGCGCTCGGTGCGTTGAGTGTTTTTGGCGTGGCGCAGGGGGTGGAAGAGCATACGCAGAAGGTGCAAGCGGCGCAGGGGGTAGAAACGGACGCTCCCTCCAGCCTTGCGCCCGCAGAATCACAGGCGTCCACCGGGCAGACGGATACAACGCAGCCCTCCTACATCAAATGGGTAGAGTTTAATGCACCGTACACTGCTCTGAGCGACACGCTGGCACTCGATATAAAAACGCATGAAGAGGGCAAGGGGCCGCACGTTAGCTGGATTGATTCGCTCGCCTGGCTTGCCTGTAAAAACGGGGGCAACTGGAAGGGTTATAAATCCGCCCAGCTGCAAAAGCTCAAGGATGCGCTGGCAGATGGAAAAACCGTAGATGAGCTGATGGCGGATAATAAATACTATGATTATTACAAGCGGGCATACACAGCGGTGCTCGGCGGCATGGTGGGCGAATACGAAAAGGAGGCGCCGGACAAGGAGCATGAGGGCCAGAAGATCATTGTCAAAAAATACGGGCTGAAGGCCTATTGCCCGATCGCGGAGGGCTTTGGCTACAGCCATTATGACGATTTCGGCGATTCCCGCTCCTACGGCTACCGCAGGCGGCATCTCGGCAATGATCTGCTCGGCGCGATCGGCACGCCGATTGTCGCTGTGGAGGGTGGGGTCGTAGAGGCCTACGGCTGGAATCAGTATGGCGGCTGGCGGCTGGGCATCCGCAGCTTTGATGGGAAACGCTCCTATTATTATGCGCATCTGCGCAAGGGCCACCCTTATCAGACGGGCATCAAGCTCGGCTCCAAGGTCAAAGCGGGGCAGGTGATCGGGTATCTCGGCTCCACGGGCTATTCGACCAAGGAGGATAACAACGGCATGACCCAGCCGCATCTGCACATCGGCCTGCAACTGATCTTTGACGAATCGCAGAAGGAAGGGATCAACCAGATTTGGCTCAATCTTTATCCGCTCATTGAGCTTTTAAACCGCAATAAGGCGACGGTGGTGCGCGATGAAGATTCGAAGGAGTATTTCCGCAAATATGATATCTTTGACCCGGCCTATCCGAAGGAAATGCAGGAGAAGCCGAAAACGACCGTGCCGCCTCCGACCACTGCGCCGCCGGCAACCACGCAGGCGCAGGCTTCGGCGGCATAAAGGAAGGGAACAAGCGGCGTTGCCGCCAATTTCATTAACTGTTGAGCCGGTTGTTGTTGGGGCGGGCTGTGCCTGCGGGCCAATTGAAGTGGCGACGTTATTCAATTTTTTGTATGTCGCCCGCAGGCGCATAGAATTTTTTAGAAAGCCCAACCTCGCAAGGGCGAACTGTGTTCGCTCGCAGACATATGGATTCTTTTTGACAGCCTCTTTTTTTAGATCGTTGCAGAGAGGACGGACTGATAGCCTGCATGGGCCTCATGATAGGCCTTCATAAGCGCTTCGAGATGACCACGGCCGGCGGATGTGATCTGGTAGTAAATGCGCATCTGCCGTTTTCCACAATCAGAGGTGTAGGTAGTGATGTAGCCTCGATCCAACATGCGATATAACGTGGGATACATGGCCCCTTCCGGAATGCGAAAACATCCGCCGCTATATGCCTTAATGGACTGGCTGATCTCATAGCCATAGCTATCGCCTTTGCTGAGACGGGCGAGGATCAAACATTCAGTGAGCGCTTTCATGAAGTTGTCTCTGGCCTTTTGGAGCGCTTCTTCTTCGCTGATAGGCGGGTTTCGCTTTTCTCTCAAGCGGACGATCGTTTGTTGAATTTTTGATTTGTGCATCATTAACAGCTCCTTTTGATGATTGAACCGGATGAAACCGGCAGCGTGCAACATATTTTGGCGTTCCCCTGACACTCCGTCAGGGGATTTTTTGATCCCCTCCCTCCTCTGCCAGATTGATGACCGGAATGCCCCTGCGCCGCGCATATTTCACCGTATATGCCGTGCCGCCTTGACCGCTTGTGCAGTAGCAAATGCAAACGTCGCTGTGATCGATCATGTAGCGGTTCCGCTCGAACATGCATCCCCGCGTGTAACACTCGGAAAGATATACCACCTCATCCGCCCGCCGTTTGATGGATTCATAGAGCAGCCTGTCCGCTTCCCGCCATTGTTCCGCCTGATCGCGGCAGGGGAGAGCCAGAATCAGCTTCACCTGCGGGTGGAACCGCCGCGCTTTCAAAACGGCCTGCGCCGCGAGCGTGTCAAAGCCCAGCGCTCCGCCGCAGTAAAAGGTGGTGATGCCCTGCTTGATCAATTGTTTGATGATTTTTTGCAGCCGCTTTTGCAAGTTTAAAAAATCGTCTTGTGGAATTCTTCGATGGCCTGTAAAGCTGCAACTATTCACAAAAAAGGCCGCCTTTCAGCCCGATATAAGGGAATATCCCTTAAAACTGTCTAAGGGATATTCCCTTGATACATACTTACATCAAGGAGATGATATTTTATGTATCAACGGATACGCGATTTACGCGAAGATCAAGATTTATCTCAAAAAGATATTGCTGCTTATCTACATATTCACCAGACGACGTACTCAGATTATGAGTTGGGGGAATTAAATATTTCAATTCCCATGTTGATTAAACTGGCGGAATTTTACAACACGAGTGTAGACTACCTTTTGGATTTAACGGATGAACGCAGGCCATATCCTAGAAAAAAACAAAAACTTTAAAACGATACTGATTATAGACGAAAATGGTATTTTTCATGATTCGGATAGCAGGATATTACCGAACAATGCGGACTATCGATCAAGTTTTATAATCAAAATATGTATTTTTTAAATTTAATAAATTACTATAACTATAGTAACTATTATTAAGTGAATTGTCAAGCATTTCTAATAAGATTATTATATAAGTATTGTTTAGGGAAGGAGATAAAATCTTATGGATCAGAAGCGTTCCACTCCAGAAGATTCTCTCGTTGCCTTAAAAGATCACGGCAGAATTGAGGTTCGGCTCAAAGAAATCCTGGATTCCCGCGGCATGAAGCGGAATACGCTGGCCAGAGCAATTGGCTGCCGGTTTGAAGTGGTCAACCGGTGGTGCCAAAATGAATTGCAGGAAATCGATACGGACACGCTTGCCAAACTTTGCTGCTATTTTCACTGTTCCGTCGGGGATATCCTGCGATTTTGTGAACCCGAAAGGGAGTTCACCACATCCGATCCTGAAAAATAAACAGGGGCTATTGTCAAAATTCTTGCTTCCCCCGACCATGCGTCAGGGGATTTTTCATTCGCCCCGGCCAAATGACCGGAACGCCCTTTTGCCGCGCATAATTCACCGTATATGCCGTGCCGCCTTGACCGCTTGTGCAGTAGCAAATGCAAACGTCGCTGTGATCGATCATGTAGCGGTTCCGCTCGAACATGCATCCCCGCGTGTAACACTCGGAAAGATATACCACCTCATCCGCCCGCCGTTTGATGGATTCATAGAGCAGCCTGTCCGCTTCCCGCCATTGTTCCGCCTGATCGCGGCAGGGGAGGGCGAGAATCAGCTTCACCTGCGGGTGGAACCGCCGCGCTTTCAAAACGGCCTGCGCTGCGAGCGTATCAAAGCCCAGCGCCCCGCCGCAATAAAAGGTGGCTATTTCACGGTTAAGAAGTGCCTTTACCATTTGGTGCAGGCGCTTTTGCACGGTGGATCGTTCGGCTTCTGGAATTTTACGATGGCCGGTGAAACAACAGGATTCCATGGCATCACCTCATAACAAAGCTCAAATCGCCATAGATAAATCCCCGATAAAGCGGAAAACTTCATCGAGGATGAAAATATAAATATGCATCTTTCAATCATATTCCGCTATGATCAATTGCATATTTGCAGCATTGCACGACCACTTGATTGAATGACAAATCTTTTTCATAAGCAAGGTGTTCGATTTTTTCAATCAAGTCATTAGGCAGTCGAACCGTTTTATTGGATGCTTCTTTTTTTACTGGTTCAAACATAGTAATCACCTCTATTCATATTTTACATAGAAAACGTGCGACAATGTAGGTGCAATATTATAGGGAAAAATTGGGGATAATATTGCCTACATAACAATTTTATAGTATAAACGAATGGAAAAAATAAGGTTGCTTCTTTTGAGTTAAATTTAGTATAAATCGTGATTAAATATTTGACCATAGTCGAAATATAGACTATGATGTAAATGGAGAAATATAACCAGATAAGATTAGGCTATCGAAAAAGAAACATCAATTCGACAAAATGCACAAAGGCGATTAAGAATAATTTTTTTTAAAAATATTTCTTTATGTTTGCGGTTATAACTTGCTTTTATCACAGACAAAAATGCGTATGCGCTCATGCCGCGCGGGCACTTCCTTTTCCGTTCGGCCGGAAAAGGAAGCAAAAGGGGCCGAAGCGACCGTCGCGACGGTCGCTTGTGCACGGCACTTCAGCAGCGACAAGATTGAGCCACGAACGAACCCGTTCGGCGAAGCTCCCCAAACTCAACGCCTCACGGCGTTTCAAACATATGGGAAGCTTCGTTTTTGCCCTCTCTCCATGCAAAGCGGCGCATGTCGAGCGGTCAAAAATCCCCTCACGAGCCACGCAGAAGGCGCAGCGCTCTGCTGCCTTGGCCTTCCGTTAGCGTTTCCGTAGACGAAGGGTTAGCGTGAGAACTGTTTTGAGATTTTAACCATCGGCTGCGTAACAACATCCTGTGTGCAAAGATTGGTTTCACAAAACAAATTTGCGTTGAAAATAGACTGCGCCTTAAATAGCTTTCTGTAGGCCAAGGCAGCGCCCGCAGAATCTGATTGCGTGGCTCGTGAGGGGATTTTTTGTTGCTGCGCATAGCCGTAGCATGCGCAGCAACAAAAAACGAGCCTTTCCATGTGTTTGAGACCGCGTGAGCGGGCGAGTTTGGGAAGGCTCGCCGAACGGGTTCCAACGTGGCTTATAAATAGAAGGCTGCCGAAGTGCCGTGCAAAAAGTTCTTTTGCACCCTTTTCCAACGGGAAAAGGCGTGAGCCCGCGCGGCTTGAGCGCGTGTTCCGTTTTTTGTCATAATCAAAACGATTCACAATCATAAATATTGTATAGGAATTTTGGCAAACACTAAAGAAGCGTCATGTGAATTGCAAAATATTGTCGAATACATTCCCTCAGATACAGATCAAAAACTATAATTTTTGTTATTATATATCGCCGTCATTACGATATAAAATAAAAATCCCGGAAAAGCAATATGCTTTACCGGAATGTTATCTGACAGGTATTGACAAACGGTTTCCTTCACGCTACAATATAGATGAACGATGGCACTACCCGTTTCGGCGGTTAGCGTCCTGATTGCTTTAGATTAGCTGCAACCGTGGACTGGGGCAGCTAGTCTTTTTTTATTGCGAGCACGAGCAACAAAATCAAAGTGAAAATAATGATGATGTACTCCATTCGCCTCACCTCCCTCCCGCACGAAACAACGCGCAAGGAGAAAGGACGCTAACTGCCTACCGCTGAGGTAGTGCCATTGGTGGCATTCGCCACATGTCAATTATATATTAGGAATCCTTATCAGTCAATATTTAACAGACGATTCCCGCAAAAAAATCGAAGCCTGACGAATTTACGATTCAGCTTCGATCTTTCGCCTGACAGGTATTGACAAACAGCTTCCTTCACATTACAATATAAATGAACGATGGCACTACCCGTTTCGGCGGTTAGCGTCCCTCAAATTTGCTTAGGCTAGTTGCGCAGTTTGGAGACGTGGGCAGCTAGTCTTTTTTTATTGCGAGCACGAGCAGCAAAATCAAAGTGAAAATAATGATGATGTACTCCATTCGCCTCACCTCCCTCCCGCACGAAACAACGCGCAAGGAGAAAGGACGCTAACTGCCTACCGCTGAGGTAGTGCCACCGGCGGCTTTCACCGCATGTCAATTATATATAATTAATCTTTTTTAGTCAATATTTTACAATCAATTCCTGTAACAAACGAAGCTTAACGTTTCATGCATCAGTTTCGATCTTTCGCCTGACAGGTATTGACAAACCCTATTCTTCACGCTACAATAGAATTGAACGATGGCACTACCCGTTTCGGCGGTTAGCGTCCTCCAACGATTAGACTAGCTGATCCATTGGGAAACGGGGCAGCTAGTCTTTTTTTATTGCGAGCACGAGCAGCAAAATCAAAGTGAAAATAATGATGATGTACTCCATTCGCCTCACCTCCCTCCCGCACGAAACAACGCGCAAGGAGAAAGGACGCTAACTGCCTACCGCTGAGGTAGTGCCATTGGTGGCATTCGCCACATGTCAATTATATATTGAGAATCCTTATCAGTCAATATTTTACAATCTGTTTTTTCATCCATAACAGTCCAAATGAAAATAGGCAAAAACGGCCGCTGCGGGAAAGCAACGGCCGTTTTTATTACTATCGTGTTTTTTTACGCCTTGCCGGCGCCTGCCCGAAGGCTCTGCAAAACCTGCTGCTCAAAAAACGTGTCCGTATCCGCTGGCAGGAGGGATTGCACCGGGCCGTCATCCACGCTGACGGATACGCCGTCCTGACCGCAGTTCCCCATGCAGAACTTGGCGCGCACCTCTACGCGCTCGCCCAATTCCTGCTTTGCAATCAGAGCTTGCAGGCGGTTAATAATATCATAAGACCCTTTCAGATGGCAGGCGCTGCCGATGCAGACATAGATCGTAGTCATCTGTAAACTCATCCTTTCACAGGCCAAAGCCTTTTGGAATCCGCAATTCGGAAAAAACGACTCATTTATTCTATTATAGCGTGTCTGATATTGATGTCAATTCCCAAACCGGATTATTCAAAATCATAAACGCTGATCGCGTCTGTCATCGTTTTTTCCTTGGCGAGCTGGCCGTATTTATCGACGTCGAGCTTATTTTTCGGCCCGTGTGTCAGGCAGGCCGCGCCGCCGATGCAGCCCGATTCGCACGCCATACCCTCGATGAAGTTTTCCTGCAAAACGCCCTTGGACGCCTTGAGCAGGGCGGTGCGGCATTCGCGGATGCCGTCGCAGGAAACGGGCTTATAGCGGAAATCGCCCAGGTCATACAGGCCCTGCTCCCGAAGCGCTTGCTCGACCGCGCTGGCAAGGCCGCCGCTGCGGGCGAAGATGCGGCCGTAGTAAGAGGCGTTGTTGAGGTGCTCGTCAGGCAGGGAGGCGATGTCGATATCGCGCGCATCAAACAGGGCTTGCAGCTCCTCAAAGGTGATAACACAGTCGATATAGGGGCTGACGGTTTCCCATTTCTGCTCCATTTTTTTGGCGATGCAGGGGCCGACGAAAACGATCTTGCAGCCAGGATCGAGGCGCTTAATGTGCTTTGCAATCTGCGCCATGGGGGAGAGGTTGTGCGAAACGTGCTGTGCAAGGTCCGGGAAGGCCTTGCGGACATAGGTGACGAAGGCAGGGCAGCAGGAGCTGGTTAAAAAGCCCTTTTCATACAGCTCGTTTGCCTCCTGATAGGCCACCATATCCGCACCGAGCGCCGCCTCGACCACGCTGAAAAAGCCGAGATGCTTGAGCCCCGACACCACCTGCTCCACGCGCACCTGCACAAACTGGCTCACAATAGAGGGGGCGACGACCGCATAGACATTGTATTTTGAATTGTTTTCAGACTCCTTCAGGAGTTTGATGGCTTCGAGAATATAGGATTTATCGGCGATCGCGCCGAACGGACATTTATACACGCACGCGCCGCAGGAGATGCATTTTTCGTTATCAATCTTCGCTTTTTTATCCTCGCCCATGTGGATGGCGTTGATGTGGCAGGCGCTCTCGCACGGCCGCACGCACTGAATGATTGCGTTATAGGGGCAGGCGTTGAGGCACTTTCCGCATTCCACACATTTGGATTGGTCGATCACGGAGCGGTGGTTCACAATGCTGATCGCGCCCTTCGGGCAGACGTCCACGCACTGGTGGGAGATGCAGCCGCGGCAGGCTTCGGAGACGCGCATGCCCTCGACCGGGCACTCGTCGCAGGCGATATCCAGCACCTCGACGACGTTTGGATTTTTCTTGTTGCCACCCATAGCGAGCTTGATGCGCTCCCCGATGATGGCGCGCTCCTTATAGATGCAGCAGCGCATGGTGGGCTTGGGACCAGGCATGATTTTGGCGGGGATATCGAGCAGTGCGCCGCTGTCGAGCTGATCCTCAAATGCAAGGCGGGCCACCTCGCGCAGAACCTTATATTTGAGCTTCTGCACAGCGGTATCAAACAATTTTTTCATTGTGTTTCCACTCCATTCGGGTAAAACTAGGGATATGTATTTTAATAGAAGGTTTTATCCACCCGCTTGCCGAGCCTTACCATTAGCTCCGCCAGGCGGTCGATGAGCTTGAGTTTAATGCTCAGGTCAGCGGGCAGGTTCGGGTTTTGGTGCGCGGGGTTGATCGCCGTGCCGATGAAGAGCTTTAAATGCGTGCAGTCCTCCAGCAGCAGCCGCGCAAGCATCGCCGCGCCGTTCTCTTCATCAATGCGGTGGAAGTAATAGGAGTCTGCGTCCTTTTCGCAGTATTCCTGCAAAATATCCAGCGTGCGGGTGAGCGTGAGCACGCCTTCCGTGACAAGATCCACGCCCTCGATGAAGCCGATGGGGGGGATGGAAGGGTCGGAATAGGTCAGCGACGTGCGGATTTTACGGTTCAATACGCGGGCGACGATGTTGGCGCTTGTGCCGCCGCAGATGACCTTTTTGCCCTGCGAGCGCATATAATCGCGCACCATGCGCTCATCGTCCGCCTTTTCCTTCGGCGGCCCGGCGAGCATATTGACCACCCTGTGCGGCGTGACCTCTGCGACGAGCACGGTGGAATCATCGCCCGGCTTTTTCATATAGAGGTCATTGACCGTATCGGAGAGCGCGGCGGCCAGCCTGGGCGCGGACATATCAAGCGCCGTGGCGTTTAAGAGCCATTTGACCACGTGCTCCCACGTCCAGCCGAAGTTGAGCGATTCGCCCACGCCTGCATAGATCACGCCGTCGCTGACGATGGTGATGACATCGCCGGGCAGGGCCTGAAAGCGGGTTTCATACACGCCCTTGCCGGAGTATTCGTTATATTCGCACTTGAACTCCATGCGCTGCCCGTCGCGGATATAAATGCAGAAGGGGTTGTCGAATTCCGCGAGATAGCCTTCGCCGCTGTCCTTAATTTCTAGGATGCTGAAGGTGGCGTAGGCCACCTTGCGCACACTGCACACGGGCAGGGTGTTGACGATGGTTGAAACAACGTCCGCCACGGATGCGCCCTCGCGCACCATGGTCGCGCAGATCGTGCTGGTGAGGGTGGCGAGGATATTCGCCTTGACCCCGCTGCCAAGGCCATCCGCCAATACGGCGATGGTGGAATCCGCTGTGCGCACGGTGACGACCTTGTCGCCGCAGAGCTCCTCGCCTTTTTTATTGAGGCTTTTCCATGCAACGTCGATATGTACGCTCATCCGGAATCCCCCCTCAAGCCCGCGTGTCGTCGCGGGCGATCATATCCTTGAGCTTTGTCAGCGTGACCTTCGTCTCCGCCGTTGTCTCGCCCAGAAGGCTCGCGATTTCCTGCGCGACGACCATCTGCTTGTCGATTACCTTTTGCGCCATGTCGACCGTATCCATGCGCAGCTTCTGGCTTTTTTCCTTTAGAGCTTCCTCCTCGGTGATATCCTTGAAGATGCCCATGCAGTAGTTTCCTTCCTTGATATAGACGATGCTTTCGAGGAAGGTTTTGTGATAGGCATCCACCGTGATTTTTTTATCAAAGATCGGCTGCCTGGAATCAAAAACGGCGAGCGTATCCGCAGGGTCGAGAATTTCATAAAGCCCCTTCGTGAGCGCCGCGGCGCGGCTGACGCCAAAGGCCTTTTCCGCCGCCGCGTTGTATTCGACGATGTTGAGATCCTCGTCGACAATGATCGTGATATTCGGCGTTTCCGTAAGGACAACATTGGAAAGGGATTCCGCGCGCTGACGCATGAACGGCATGCACATCGTCAGCTCCGCCTTGCCCTGATAGACGGCGATCGCCTTATCGCGGCAGGTGGCATAGCCGCAGGAGCCGCAGTTTAATTCCTGTGCTGGTGAATCCTTGCCGATCTTCTGCAAAATCGAGCGGATGACCTCCTCGCTGGGGATCTCCCGCTTGTCTGTCCGATCCACGAAGCCCTTGTGCATGGGGATGACGTTGGTCAGCGCCGGATAGCCGTCGCCCGTCGTATGTACATGCTCCTTGATCCGGATGCGGCCGGTAAACCGGTCATGCGCGCTGGAAACGCGGGCCGGGCCGTTAATGCAGCCGCTGACACAGGCGTTGATCTCAATAAAGCTGCCGGTGATCTGCCCGGCACGGATGGCGTCGAGCACATCCTTGCAGTTGTCGATGCCGTCAATGCTCATGATATTATAGTGCGGCAGGTCGCCGCCCTCGCGGCGCTTGAGTGTTTTGATAATGCCGCCCGCGATGGGGTAAAGCCGCAGAATCTCCGAATCGCCGCGCAAAAAGTCTGCGGGCTCGCAGTCATTCACACAGATTTCTTCCTGCTCAAGCCACATGTGCATATCGTGGAAGGTGAGCACCGCGTCGATCTCCGTCTCATGTCGGATGTCGTCCGCCTCGGCCTTTTTGGCAATGCAGGGGCCGACGAAAACTACCTTCGCATCGTGCCCGTAGGTTTTTTTGAGCAGGCGGCCGTGCGCGATCATGGGGCTGACGACCGGGGCCAGATAGGGGATCAGCTCGGGGTAATATTTCTCCACCAGGTCGTTGACGGTGGGGCAGCAGGTGGTGATGATATTCTCCATCTCATGCGCTTTGATGAGCTTGTGGTATTCAGCCGTGACGTAGGCCGCGCCGTCCGCCGTCTGCGCCGTGCCGAAAATGCCGAGCCGTTGGAAGGCGCCCAGAAGCTTTCGCTCATCGTCAAAATCAAAGGAAGTGTAGTAGGAGGGGGCGAGGGAGAAGATTACGCGCTTGCCGTTTTTCAAAAATCCCTTTACCTTGTCGAGATCGCTCGAAAGCGTTTTGGCGTTCTGCGGGCAGGTGTTGAGGCACTTGCCGCAGAGAATACAGTCCGCCTCAATGATCTGCGCCTGCTCGCTTGCCAGCCGGATGGATTTGACCGGGCAGACCTTGATGCATTTATAACAGTTTTTACAGTTTGCCTTTTGCAGGCCGATGATGCTCATTTGGACGGCTCCTTTCTTGCGGGCAGGCTAGGCCAGCTTTTCTAAAATTTCATTTTTAAAAAAAGAGGGAACATCCGCAGGGGTGAGGGAGAATTTTTGCTCGTTTACACGCACGCAAACGCCGCCTTTGGTGCATTCGCCCATGCAGAAGGAGCCTTTGAGCTCCACCTTGTCCGTAAGCCCATGGGCGGTAACAAGCTTTTCGAGCACCTGGATCACGTCGCGCGACCCATGCAGGTGACAGGAGCTGCCAATGCAAATAGTGATCTCCACGAAAAAGCACCTCCGTAAACAGATTTCAGTCATCAGATGTCAAAGTTCAGAGATTGATTCTATCATAGTATATTTTGAAAAAATATGCTATCCCTAAATTTTCACATCTAATGCCTGTACCAAAGCCGGTGGGGTAAAAGCGGGATTTTCTGAAAGAGCTGCTGCAAAATGCAACGCATTTTGCAACAGCTCCTTTGCGGTTCTAAAACAGGATGCAGGTGCCGGGGGTTATCTGCCGTAATAAGCGTCTGTATAGAGCTGCTCAATCTCAGACACCAGCGGATAGCGCGGGTTGGCGGTGGTGCACTGGTCGGCGTGCGCGTTGTCCGCAAGGCGCGGCAGGTTGTCGAAGAATACCTTCTCGTCAACGCCGCACTCCTGGATGGAGCCGGGCACGTTGAGGCTTGCGCGCAGATCCTTGATTGCCTGCACAAGGTTCGCAACGCTCTCCTCTGTGGTTTTGCCCGCAATGCCGAGATGCTTCGCAATCTTGGCAAATTTCTTATCCGCAACAAAGGTTTCATATTTCGGGAAGATTGCAAACTTCGTGGGCTTCTGGCCGTTGTAGGCGACGATATAGGGCAGCAGGATGGCGTTCGCGCGGCCGTGCGGGATGTGATACTCACCGCCGAGCTTATGCGCCATGGAGTGGTTAAGCCCCAGGAAGGCATTGGTAAACGCCATGCCGGCGATGCAGGAGGCGTTGTGCATTTTCTCGCGGGCCTCCTTATCGGCCGCGCCATTCTGATAGGCGCGGGGCAGGTATTCAAACACCATCTCGATCGCCTGCATGGCAAGGCCGTCCGTGTAGTCGCTTGCCAGCGTGGAGGTGTAGGCTTCGATTGCATGGGTCAGCACGTCCATGCCCGTGTCCGCGGTTGCGGATTTCGGCAGGCTCATGACGAACTGCGGGTCAATAATCGCCACATCCGGGGTCAGAGCGTAGTCTGCAAGCGGGTATTTCACGTTGCCGTTTTTGCGATCTGTGATAACCGCGAAGCTTGTTACCTCGGAGCCTGTGCCGGAGGTGGTCGGGATGCAGACCATCTTTGCCTTTGTGCCAAGCTTCGGGAATTTGACGGCGCGCTTGCGGATATCGATGAACTTCTGCTTGAGGCCGTCGAAGGAGGCGTCGGGATGCTCATAGAACAGCCACATGCCCTTCGCAGCGTCCATTGCGGAGCCGCCGCCGAGCGCAATGATCACATCGGGCTGGAATTCGCGCATGACCGATACGCCGCGCATAATTGTTTCCACATCGGGATCGGGCTCGACGTCGGAATAAATTTCACTGTGGCAGTAGTGCTCGCGCTTGCGCAAATAATAGAGGATTTTATCGACATAACCGAGCTTGACCATCATCGGGTCGGTCACGATGAATGCGCGCTCGATATCCTGCATCTTCTCCAGATACTGGATGGAATCCTCCTCAAAATAAATCTTCGGCGGGATCTTGAACCACTGCATGTTGACCCTCCTCTTGGCAAGGCGCTTTTTATTGATGAGGTTAACGGTGGAAACGTTGGAGGTCGTGGAGTTGTGGCCATAGGAGCCGCAGCCCAGGGTGAGCGACGGCGTGTTGGAGTTGTAGATATCGCCGATGCCGCCCTGCGAAGAGGGGGAGTTGACGATTACGCGACCGACCTTCATCTCCTCGCCGAAGGCCTTGATGATATCGTCGTTGGTGGAATGGATCACCGCAGAGTGGCCCAAGCCGCCCATATGCAGCATTTCAAGCGAGCGTTGGAAGCCTTCCTCCACGCCGTTTACCACAAAGTAGGCCAGCACAGGGCTGAGCTTCTCGCGGGAGAGCGGGTATTCCGGGCCGACGGCCGGAAGCTTCGCGATCAGGATTTTCGTTTTTTCCGGCACCTTGATGCCTGCATGCTCGGCAATCCAGTTGGCGCTCTTGCCGACAACGTCGGGGTTAACGGCCTGCTTTTGGGCGTTGATGACATAGTCGGAAACCTTCTGCGTTTCCTCTGCGTTGAGGAAGTAGCAGTTGTTCTCCTTCATGATGCGCTCAAAATCCTTGTGCAGCTCCTTATCGACGATAACCGCCTGCTCAGAGGCGCAGATCATGCCGTTATCGAAGGTTTTGGAGAGCATCAGGTCAGTGCAGGCACGCTCAAGCTTCGCGCTTTTTTCGATATAGCACGGCACGTTGCCGGGGCCGACGCCAAGGGCGGGCTTGCCCGCGCTGTAAGCGCTGCGCACCATGCCCGCGCCGCCGGTGGCAAGAATAAGGGACACGCCCGGATGGTTCATCAGCGCGGTGGTCGCCTGGATGGAGGGCGTTTCAATCCACTGGATGCAGTTCTCCGGCGCACCGGCCTTTACTGCCGCATCATATAGGACCTTTGCCGCTTCCACAGAGCATTGCTGCGCCGAGGGATGGAAACCGAAAATAACCGGATTACGGGATTTCATGCAGATCAAGGATTTGAACATTGTGGTGGAGGTGGGGTTCGTCACGGGCGTAGCAGCGGCAACGACGCCGACCGGCTCCGCGATTTCCACATAGCCTTCCAGCTCGTTTTCCTCAACAATGCCCACGGTTTTTTCATTCTTGATGGAGTGCCAGATATATTCCGTGGCGAACATGTTTTTGATGATTTTGTCCTCATACACGCCGCGGCCGGTTTCTTCAACCGCCATTTTCGCGAGCCGAGTGTGGTTTTCCTGGCCGGCGACGGTCATTGCCTCCACGATTTTATCCACCTGCTCCTGCGTCATGTCCATAAATTGTTCGAGAGCCTTGAGCGCCTTCTGCACATGGTTGTCTACCATGGCGTCCACGTCAATCTCAGGGGTTTTCTTTTCCTGTTTTTCGTTTGCCATTGCAATCGCTCCTTATCAAATATTGATCGGGTTTTCATGCTGCGGAGATTGTTTGTTAATTATTTAACGACTACAGTATAACCGACTTTTTCTTTTTTTTCAACTAGAAAAAGGCACATGTTTTTTCACATTTTTCGTGCGAAATCCCCAAATCAAATCACCCAATGGCGATAGGGGAGAAAAAGCTGGGAATCCTGCTGTTACATTCCATAAAAAATGGATAGCGAACAGCCCTAGAATAAGCATACTGGCCTATTGTCAGTATTGCCGGAAACCCATGGTAAGATTATATAGCGGGGAAAATAGCGGGATGCATAAAAACCTGCGGTAAAAAGAAAGCGATTTTCTCAGTTGGATGGGCTACAGATCCCTATGAAATGAGAAGGGCGGGCTACCAATGCAGCCCGCACCGTGGAATAACGGTTATTTTTTTAGGATCTCTTTTTTAATATAGGCAAAAACGGCATCCTCCCCCTCATCCCGCAGACGCGCAAGCAACGCTTCCAGCAGGGCCTTTGTATGCGGATGGATCAGATAGTGATCGCGGGAATGCAGATAATAATCCAAAGGGTCGCTATCCCGATAGGCGGCGCCGCGGTAGGTTTTGCTGGCCGCCATGCGATCGCAAAACATTTCCACCACATATTTGACGGGCATCTCCATGCCCGCAAGCCCGTGGCCACCCACCGGAGAATAATCGATCCAATATTCCAGATGGTGCCGGTTTCGCCCTTTGTGGTGCAGCCATGCGCTGCTGTAGCCTTTGGCGGCCCGTTCCGCTTCATTGGGGCTGCGGTTTCCCTGATAATATTTTACCCCTGGAATCCATTCAACAGGGGCATATTTGGAGAGATCATGCGTCAACCCCTGCCAATAAAGGCCCACTCGGAAGCAATGCTTTCGGACAAGCGCTCTATGATGGTGGACGGTTTTCAAATGCCCAAGCCAGTTTGCCATATATGATACACCAGCGTTTCTCAATTTCTCCCTTTAAATCACGATTCCTCCGTTTACACCGAGCACTTGCCCGGTGATAAAGGATGCTTTGCCGGATGCCAGAAAGGCGATCGCTTCAGCGGCCTCCCGCGCTGTGCCAATTCGGCACAGCGGCGTTTCCTCGCACAGGGCCTCCCGTGCCTCCTGCGTGAGCATGTTATTCATATCAGTATCAATCACGCCGGGCGATACGCAGTTAACAGTGATCCCGCTGGGGCCGAGCTCCTTGGCGAGCGCCTTTGTCATGCCGATCACAGCGGACTTGGCCGCTGAATAGTGCACTTCGCACGATGCGCCAACTTCGCCCCACATGGAGGATACGGTCACAATACGGCCTGCCTTTTGACGGATCATATGGGGCAGAACGGCCTGGCAGCAATGGTAAAGCCCATCAACATGCACAGCGAACATCCGGCGCCAATCCTCCGGCGTAATGTCTGTAAATAGTAACTGCTGCGCAATCCCTGCGCAATGCACAAGAATATCTATGCCGCCAAAAGCTTGTTCTATTTTATGCATCATGTTCGTTACCTGTTCCCGGTCGGCAACGTCGGCCTGAAAGGATAACGCATCCGCGCCCGACGCTTGCAGGCATCGGACGAGCGCTTCCGCTTTCTCCCTTTGCACGCGGTAATGAACGGCGATGCGTATTCCCTGCCGGGCGAGCAGCAGGGCGGTTTCCCGGCCGATGCCGCGGGAAGCGCCAGTGATCAATGCAGTTTGCGCCATGAAAACCCCTCCATTCCAAATGGGTTAAAATTCGGAGAGCTGCAAAAAGCGGATCCCATCCGGTTTTGCGCTGCCCGCATACAACGCGCTGCCGTGCCGCCCGGTTTCGAGGTAATGGGCAAGCACTTGCTTTGCAGTAAAGGGCATGGCCAGATGCATCGCCTGATTGATCGGGACCCATTTCAACTCGCCCTCATTGCAGGCGGGCAATGTACGATCTGCCCTGTTCAACTGTGCGAAAAAGTAATAGTTCTGCCGCACCTCTCCGTTTTTCAAGCGCAGGGTAATGTAACGCAGCTCTGGGGGCGTGATATCCTGCGGCGTGATGCCGGTTTCCTCTTCCAGCTCGCGTAGGATACAAAGATCGGGCCGGTTGAGCTCCTCCGGCTCGAAGTGGCCGCCGACGCCGCACCAGGAGGGCTCCACAACACGGGAACCGACCCGGTAAAGCAGAAGCAGGCAATCCTCCCGCAGGATATAAATCGAAGTCATATTCCGAAGCTTCATTTTGTTCCCCTCCTGTATCGCCCCGTCGTGAAAGCCTTGTGAATGCCTACAGCCGATATGGAAGCAGGGCGCCGATTGTGGTGATAGAACCATCCTCCATCAGCACCTCGCACAGATGGTTATCGTCATGCACTGCGTCGATAAATTCCCGGCACCGGCCGCACGGCGCGCAGGCGCTGCCGCCGTCGTCCACTCCGGTTGCGGCAAGCTTAACGATCTTGGACTCCCCTGCGGTGACCATGGCCGCGACAGCGGCATGTTCCGCGCAGAAGCCCATTCCAGCGGGGTTTCAATGCAAACGCCTGTGTAAACATTGCCTTTATCCGTCAGGATTGCGGCCGCGACCGTTCCGGCAGTCGCCATCCGGGAAATTTTCCGCTCGTGAAGCACCCTTTTGGCGCAGGCCAGCAATTCGTCAAAATCCATATGGACTCCCCTTTTCGGCCGGCTTTGCGCCGCTCGTGTGATTCGCTAAAAGACCTGTTGAAAGGCTGTTTTTAATCATATCGTTTTCGCTATATGAAGTCAAATGGAAATTCTCTTTGTGTCGAATTAGATAATTTCACACACAAGTCCAAAAAATCATTTATATGAATTGACTGAAAACGAAAAAGAAGATATAATACAAACACGAGCGAACCTTGATATGGATAGGGCGTTTGATTGCACCGTATCAATGCATCAAAAAGAAGGGAATGGTTTTAGGAATGAAACAGCAGCGCAGTCCCAATACTTACACGCCGAAGGAGCGCAATCTGTACCTGACCGGTCTGCTTGGGCAGAATATGATCTACAACATCATCGGCACAGGCCTTGTGTTCTATTTCCAAAGCGTACTGTTCATCCCGGCGATGGCGACCGGCGTTATTTTCGCAATCGCCCGCGTTTGGGATGCGATCAACGACCCGATGATGGGCACGATCGTCGACCGGACAAATACGAAGTGGGGCAAATGCAGGCCCTATCTTATTTTTGTGCCTGCGGCGGTATGCGTGATTACAATCCTCTGCTTCTGCAACGGAATCTATGGCTCGCAGAACAGCAGCACAGTCAATGGTCTAATTATTGCCTGGGCAGGCGTGTCCTACATCCTTTGGGGCATGACCTATACGGTAGGAGATATCCCGCTGTGGGGCATTACAGCACGTATGACAGATGATGAGAACGATCGTGCGAGCCTTCTTTCCCTTGCCCGTATCGCCGGAGGGGTAGGCGGTATCGTGCTGGCGATTATTGTCCCGCTATCTCAGGCAGTGGGAAACAGCTTAACGAAAAGTCAGGGCTTATCCACGCAAAAAGGGCAGCAATTCGGCTTCATCATCGTAGCGGTGATCCTTTCGGTGATCGGCTGCGGATTGTTTCAGCTTTCGAGCTTTGCCAAGGAGCGCGTAAAGTCATCTGACGAACACTATACGATCAAAGAGAATTTTCAGCTTATGTGGCGCAACCGCCCTTTCCGCCAAATCATGATTTCCAGCATCCTGCGCGCGCCGATTATGCTGCTGATGATGGTTGCGATGACGCTGCTTTCTTATTATTACGGAGACTATAACCAGAAGAGTTATGTTGTCTATATGATTGTGCTCGGCGGCGGCATCTTCGGCGGTCAATTTATAGCCATGGCATTTGCGCCAATGCTTGTGAAAAAGTTTGAGAAGAAAAAGGTTTATAATATCAGCAGCATCGCGAGCGGAATTGCTTTTGCGCTCATTTTTGTGATATATAAACTTGCCCCCAACAAGCTTGATCAACCGCTATGGCTGGCGATCTGCTGTGTTGTGTTTACGATTGCGGCGGCAGGCATGGGCATTGTCAACGTATATCAATCCGTTATGATCGCGGATACGATTGACTATGAGGAATATGAGCATGGCATCCGCCCGGACGGCGTTTTCTTTGCAGGGCAATCCTTCTGCACAAAGCTCAACTCCGGCATTGCGGCGCTGATCCAGGGCATCGTGTATTCCGTCGTTGGCTTTTCCGGCGAAGGTGTGGAGAAGGTAAACGCGCTGTTGGAAGCTGGGGCGAGCTTCAAGGCAGACCCGGCCTTTGAACCCTATCGCATGGCGATGTTCTTCCTGTGCTCCATTCCGCCCGCCATCGGCATGCTGCTCTCCGTGTTGCCGATGCTCCATTATGACCTGCCGGATAAAAAACATGCAACGGTGCTCGAAGAGCTGCGTATCCGCCGCCAGGAGAAGGCGGACAAGGAAGCAAAGTGAGAAATAGCAGTTTATCTTGCCAATGGTTGACAACGGGGAAGGCCTTCCACTATAATCAAGCAGGAGCCCAATTTATGATAAGGGAGCATCTGCAATGAGCATGAAAAAAACCTTTTTTGGCGCCTTGCCCGATGGCAAACCGGTAGACTGCTATACAATAGAAAACCAAAATGGCATGCGTGCCGAAATCCTAACCTACGGCGGCACGCTCAATAAGCTGTATGTGCCGGATCAAAACGGTGTATTTGCAGATGTTTTGATCGGTTTCGATACCTTGGAAGGGCATTTGAACCATTCTGATTATCAGGGCATGCTTGTTGGGCGCTATGCCAACCGCATTGCGGATGGGGCTTTTGTGCTCAACGGCGAAGAATACCATGTGACGAAAAATGAAAATCAAATCACCTGCCTGCATGGCGGCGGCGAGTTTTCCCACGCCGTGTGGGATGCCCAGCCTGTGGGAGAGGATGCGCTGCGCCTGAGCTATGAAAGCCCGGAGGGCGCGCAGGGCTTCCCCGGACGGGTAACCGCTCACGCAGTTTATACCCTGACGCAGGAGAATGTGCTTCGCATCGATTATTACGCCGTATCCGATCGGGATACGATTCTGAATCTGACGAATCATGCGTATTTCAACCTTGGCGGCTATGATGCGGGCCAAATCACCGGCCATATCCTTCGGCTGAATGCAAGCCAATTTATCCCCACGGATGCGCGTAATATCCCAACCGGTGAACTGCGCGATGTGGAGGGAACGCCGTTTGACTTCCGAGAACCCAAAGCGATTGGGGATGGAATTGATTCAGACTATGCCCCTATCGCCTCCTGCAAGGGCTATGATCATAATTTCTGCATCGAGCATTGGGATGGATCGCTGCGCGAGGCGGCCGAGGTGTATGAGCCGCAAAGCGGGCGTGTGATGCGCGTGACGACCGATCTGCCGGGTGTGCAGCTCTATACGGGCAATTTCCTTGCCGGGCATCCCGGAAAAGGGGGGAAGCCCGTCGCATGCCGCACAGGGTTCTGCCTGGAGACACAGTATTACCCCGATACGCCGAACCAGCCGGATTTTCCTTCCTGTGTGTTCCGGGCAGGCGAGGCGTTTGAGAGCACAACGGAATTTCAGTTTTCCGTGCGGGGCCTCAGAGATTGATGTTTCACATGCAGTGTATAGTGCTGGGCAAAAGCGCGGGCCTGATGCGGCCGTGGCGTTTTAGCCTGTCAAAAAAGGCCGCGTTTGGGCGGCCTTTTTTGATTCGTTCATAATGAGCAGACGGATTGATGTTCTGCCGGATTCATGATCGCATAAGCAATTCTTTGTTTATCATTGTGAAATCAAAAATTGATTGCTCCCCACTGTTTGACGGATGCCCCTGTTGAAAGGGAGGGGAGAACGACAGGCAAATGACGGATGGAGAACAGCAGTTACCAGCTACCGCCTTCCTCGCGGGAAACGCGGATAAAAATGAAATTTTGAATAAACTGCTTGCAAAAAATCCGTAGAAATGGTAAAATTTTAATAGCCTAGCTGCAATTTATGCAGCTTTTATTTGTTCGGCATCCAAAATCGCCCCAAAATCAAACATAGGAGGTCTTTTATGAACATTTTTCTCATCCTTGCCCTTGCGGCAGGGGCCGTAGCGCTTGTTTATGCGCTGCTGCTCGCGCTGAAAATCGGCAGAGCTGATGCGGGCACGGCGCGTATGAAGGAGATTGCGGCTTCGATCCACCAGGGCGCAAACGCGTTTCTTTTTTCTGAGTATAAGGTGCTGGTCATCTTTGCCGCCGTGCTGTTTCTGCTCATCGGCTTTGGCCTTGGCAATTGGGTGACGGCCATTTGCTTCATTGTCGGCGCGCTGTTTTCCACCCTGGCCGGTTATTTCGGCATGAATGTGGCAACGAAAGCCAATGTGCGCACCGCGAACGCGGCGAAGGAAGGCGGCATGAACAAAGCGCTTTCCATTGCCTTCTCCGGCGGCGCGGTGATGGGGATGTCTGTGGTCGGCCTCGGCCTGTTGGGAATCACTGCGATTTATCTGTTTACAAAGGATGTCAGCGTGCTTACAGGCTTTAGCCTTGGCGCCTCCTCCATCGCGCTGTTTGCGCGCGTCGGCGGCGGTATTTATACCAAAGCGGCGGATGTGGGCGCAGACCTGGTCGGCAAGGTGGAGGCCGGGATTCCGGAGGATGACCCGCGCAACCCTGCTGTGATTGCGGATAATGTGGGTGATAACGTCGGCGACGTTGCGGGCATGGGGGCGGATTTGTTCGAATCCTATGTCGGCTCCATCATCTCCGCCATCACGCTGGGTGTGATCGCTTTTACGGCAAAAGAAGGGTTTTCGGAAGGCGCGTTGTTCCCCATCTTCCTCTCCGGCATCGGGATCATCGCTTCGATTATTGCCACCTTCTGCGTGCGCTGCAAGGATGGCAGCAACCCGCACAAGGCGCTCAAGGTGAGCACCTATGTCTCCTCCCTTCTGGTGCTGATTGGCGCGGGCGTGATGAGCCAGTATTTCTTCCATGATTTCAAGGCCTTTTGGGCCGTGTTTGCCGGGCTTGTGGTCGGCCTGATTATCGGGCAGATCACGGAAGTGTTCACCTCCGGCGATTACCGCTTCGTCAAGGAGATTGCCAAACAGTCTCAAACCGGCTCTGCGACGACGATTATCAGCGGCCTTGCGGTCGGCATGAAATCCACGGCAATTCCAGTGCTGATTATCGCGGTGGGGATTCTGGTTGCTTATAAATTCTCCGGCCTGTATGGTATTGCCCTCGCTGCGGTGGGTATGCTGTCCACAACCGGCATCACCGTAGCGGTGGATGCTTACGGCCCGATCGCGGATAACGCGGGCGGCATTGCTGAGATGGCGGAGCTTGATGGGAGCGTGCGCGGCATTACGGATAAGCTCGATGCGGTGGGCAATACAACGGCCGCAATCGGCAAGGGCTTTGCCATCGGCTCCGCAGCGCTCACAGCGCTTGCGCTTTTTGCCTCTTATGCGGAGGCTGTTGGCATTACGAGCGGCATCAGCATTTTGAGCCCCGCCGTGATCTGCGGCCTGTTCATCGGCGGAATGCTGCCGTTCTTATTTTCTGCAATGACGATGGAATCCGTCGGCAAGGCGGCCAACCAGATGATCGAAGAAGTGCGCCGCCAATTCAAATCGATCCCCGGCCTGATGGAGGGCACCGGCAGGCCGGATTATAAGCGTTGTGTGGAGATTTCCACAAAAGCAGCCTTACGGGAGATGCTGATCCCCGGTGTGCTGGCAGTGCTCTCCCCATTGGTGGTCGGCCTGCTGCTCGGCCCGCAGGCGCTTGGCGGCCTGCTGGCAGGTGCGTTGGTCACAGGTGTAATGATGGCGATCTTTATGTCTAACGCGGGCGGCGCGTGGGATAATGCCAAAAAATATATTGAAGAGGGTGCAAACGGCGGCAAAGGCAGCGAGGCGCATAAAGCGGCGGTCGTCGGTGATACGGTCGGCGATCCGTTTAAGGATACTTCCGGTCCCTCAATTAACATCCTCATTAAACTGATGACGATTATTTCCCTTGTTTTTGCCCCTCTGATCGCTCAGGTTGGTGGGTTGATCCATCTGTAATGATAGTTGAATTTCGGCGGCGCGAAAAAACGCGCCGCCGTTTTTTATGCCGGTGAGATTTCGTAACGCGATGAATACGGCGGAGTAGATAAATGTTAAATAAGCGTAAATTCAAGGGGGGTTTATTGACTTTTTGGACAGATCCCGTTATGCTTAACCATAAGTATATCTATGTGAAATCGGCAATTTGCCGAAGAAAGGAGGCGGCTACGGTGGAGGAAGTGATGGAAAAAGTGCTGCGGTCCGGAATGGATCTGCTTGTGGGAATCGGCCGGTATGCATTGCCTGCGCTCGCATTCCTGATCGTCCTGCGATGCCTGTTCTCCCTGTTGCGCAACCGCCCGCGGCCTGTCACGCTCGGCATTCTTGTCAACGGCGCGAATGGGGATGAATTTCTGCTGAACCACTGGGAAACCTCCATTGGCCGCAATAAAACCTGCGATATCTTTTTGGCTTATAATACGATCTCTAGATTCCATGCAGTGCTTTCCCGACGCAAACGGGGATGGACGGTTTTTGATACCTATTCCAAAACCGGCGTCTATGTCAATGGGAAAAAAATCGAGCGGAAATCTCCCGTCTATGATGGGGACAGCATTATGATGGGCAATGTCGTGCTCTTTTTGCGCGCGCCGGACAGCCCCCCGCCAGCAGGCTGGCGGGAAGCGGCTCAGATAGATGCGCAGCCGCAGCAGTTTCCCCAGCCTGTTGAAATGCCGGAGGAGGTTGCCTCTGCGGAACAGCCGGTTTTTGTAGCTCCGGCCGATGTTGCCGCGCCAGAGTATGAGGATATTCGCTCCAATCGGACGCCGGTTTTACTGGCTGAGTCAACCGGGGAGGTATGCGAACTCTATGAAGGGAGCTATTTGATCGGTCGGTCGCCGGAGGCGGATTTTACGCTGCCTGTGCAGACGGTTTCCGCCCGTCATGCCCGCCTGTCGCAGTATGAGGATGGCTGGGTGATTGAAGATCTTGGTTCCAAATCCGGGACGATGGTGAATGGCAAAAGGATCGGCGGGCCGCAGACGCTGTTTGATGGAGATCACATCAATGTGGGTGGCGTAACGCTCCGCTTTTATGAGGACTATACAGGTTGATCGTTTACCAGAAGGTATGAGAAAAAGGAGGGAGACCATTGGCGAAGAAGAAAGCGGCGCAGAAAGCGCAGAAGCCCGGGCCCCAAAAAGAGGCGAAAATTCGCAGGAAGCGCCCGGAAAGGCCAATGAGCTGGTTTATCGTCCTGCTGATGATTACCATTTTTCAGGTGTGGTCTGCCGTCCAGACGATATTTGAGGAAGATGGAAGCTTGAATGCTGAGCTCGTGTCTATATTTGGAATTTATATTGCGATTGAATGGCTGTATGTGGTTTTGTTCCGCACAATTTTTAAAAAGAAGAGCTTTGAGCTTGAGCTGATCGCTTTTTTTCTTTCCGGGATCGGGCTGGTGATCTGCGCGAGCGTTTATCCGAATTTGCTACTAAAGCAATTCATTTCTGTGTTGCTGGGGCTTGCATTGTTTATCGGGATGGTCTGGTTTTTGGGCGACATCAGCCGGGTGGATGCCTCACGTGTGCCGATGGCTTGTGCGGCGTTGCTGCTGCTGGCAGTCAATCTGGTGCTCGCCAAAGCGACAAACGGCGCGCTTAACTGGCTGGATCTTGGCTTTGTATCGATCCAGCCTTCGGAATTTGTAAAGCTTGCGTTTATCTTTGTGGGAGCTGCAACCCTCGATAAACTTCAGTCGACCAGAAGCCTAACAAAATATATTCTCTTTTCTTTTGCGTGCGTCGGATTTCTATTTTTGATGTATGACCTTGGCGCGGCGCTGATTTTCTTTGTTACATTCCTAATGATGGCTTTCATGCGCTCCGGCGATATCCGCACGCTAATTGCGGTGTGCCTGGTTGCGCTGGCTGGAGCCGCGTTCATTGTGATTTTTAAAGGGGATTATGTGGCGCAGCGGTTCGCCGCCTACCGCCATGTGTGGGAATACAGTGATGGAAAGGGCTTTCAGCAGACGCGCGTGCTTGTCTATATGGCGAGCGGTGGGCTGTTTGGTGTTGGAATCGGCGCCGGAAAACTGAAAAATGTGTTTGCAGCTACCACGGATTTGGTGTTCGGTGTTTTGTGTGAAGAATGGGGGCTGCTGCTGGGTATCGTCGTGCTGCTCTGCTTTGTGGGGGTCACAGCGTATGCGGTGCAGTGCGCGCCGGCCTGTCGCTCTTCGTTTTATGCGATTGCGGCCTGTGCGGCGGCGGGCATGATGCTGTTCCAGATCGCGCTGAATGTGTTTGGCATTACGGATCTCCTCCCGCTGACTGGCGTTACGCTGCCCTTTATCAGTCGAGGAGGATCAAGTATGATCTGCGTGTGGGGACTCTTTGCCTTCATTAAAGCGGCGGATGTGCGGACATACCCCAAAATTAATCGCGCGCTGGATGCATCGTTCAGCAAACAGAAACAAGGGCTTTCGGCCACGCTCTAGGGAAAGGATGGGCGATTTGCATGAGGATTACTTCCAAACGCGCGCTGGCAATTTATGCCCTGATCGGCGCGTTTTTGATTGGCGTCGTATTTTTAATCGGCAGTTTTGCTGTTAATGGGGAAACTTGGGCGCTCAAGCGTTTTAATCAGCACCTCTTCACCGGCGGAAGCCTGACGAGCGCCGGAACGATTTATGACACGAAAGGCGTCATCCTCGCCCAAACCAAGGATGGCGAACGCATTTATAACGACAGCCGCCGTATCCGTAAAGCCACGCTGCATATGGTTGGAGATACGGCAGGCTATATTTCGACAGGCATCCACACCATCTTCCGTTCCGAGCTGACCGGTTATAACCTGGTGGACGGCGTATATCGCCTGATGGAAGATGGAGAGGGCAATAATATCCGCTTGACCATCAACGCGGAGCTCTGCGCAACCGCGTTGGATGCGTTGGGCGATCGCAAGGGGACCGTTGGCGTTTATAACTATAAAACGGGCGAGATATTGTGCATGGTGTCCTCCCCCACTTATGATCCGGAGCGTAAGCCGACTGATATTGATACGGATAAAACCGGCAAATACGACGGCATTTACCTCAACCGCTTCTTATCCGGCGTATACACGCCGGGCTCCACGTTTAAAACCATCACAGCGATTAGCGCGATTGACAATATACCGGATATCTTTACGCAGAAATTCACCTGTAAGGGGAAAATGCAGACCAGCGGCGGCGTAATCTACTGCAATGAAGAGCATGGGCACGGCACTATCACCTTTGAACAGGCGCTGAATCGATCCTGCAACGTTGCATTCGCGCAGATTGCCATCCAGCTGGGGGCGGAGAAGTTAACCGCTACGGCTCAACAGCTCGGCTTCAATCAGGCGATGAAAATGGATGGAATCAATATCGCCATCAGCAAATTTGATCTAACCGGAGCGGATGAGCGCGGGCTCGGGCAGGCGGGCGTTGGGCAGCATACCACGCTTGCCAATCCCTATCACATGCTCACTATCATGGGCGCAATTGCAAACGGCGGCACGCCCGTGCTGCCCCATGTGGTTCAATCCATCGAAACACCGGGTGGCCTGGCGTTGCGCAAAGGCAAGGCGGAGACGGGCGAGGCTTACCTCTCAGCCGGAACAGCCTCTAAGATGGTGGAGCTGTTGCGGTCGAATACCGTGAATTTTTACGGCGACAGCCGTTTCCCACGCGGCATGCAGATCTGCGGCAAAACCGGCACGGCGGAGGTCGGTGGGGATAAGACACCGCATGCCTGGTTCGCTGGTTTCTCACAGAATTCGGAAACGCCATATGCGTTCGTGGTCGTCGTGGAAAACGGAGGCTCTGGCTATCAGCAGGCGATTCCGGTTGCCAATAAAGTGCTTGCAGCGGTTCGTGCAGCCTCCTAACCTGTGGAGGACGGCTATGCTGCCCATTGGGAGACAGCGTGTTGTATTTTTCGTTAGCAGCCGCTGTATAGGGAATAGATTGCTTTTTATGGGGATTTGTTTCGCTTTTGGATAAGGATTCCACCCGTTTTTCTATTGACGCTAGGCAGTCAATCCTTTATAATTGTTTTCACGTGGCAAAGATTTTGTCCAAAAGGGTAGGAGTCCGGCGCTTTTCGCCGGAGAGGGACATTATGTGCGCCGGATAAGACGGCGAAAATCAAGAAACGGGGTAAAATGCATGAGCTTTATTGAGTTCGATTCTGTTTACAAAAGGTACAAGATGGGGGAAATCACCATTAACGCTGCGGATGGAATTACCTTCAATATTGAGCAGGGCGAGTTCGTCGTAGTCGTCGGCCCATCCGGTGCCGGCAAAACAACGCTGCTGAATATCCTAGGCGGTATGGATGATTGCGATGATGGTAAGATCCGTGTGGCAGGTGAATTAATCAACGATTATGACCGCAAACGCCTGATTGAATACCGGCGCTATGATGTGGGCTTTGTGTTCCAGTTTTATAACCTGGTGCAAAACCTGACTGCGCTGGAAAATGTGGAGCTTGCCACACAGATCAGCAAGAAGTCGCTGCATGCGGAGAAGGTGCTTGAGCGCGTGGGCCTTGCCGATCGCATCCATAACTTCCCCTCGCAGCTTTCCGGCGGCGAGCAGCAGCGTGTGGCGATTGCACGCGCGCTGGCCAAAAACCCGAAGCTCCTGCTCTGCGATGAGCCGACGGGCGCGCTGGATTATAATACCGGCAAGCAGATTTTGAAGCTTTTGCAGGATACGAGCCGGGAAACCGGCATGACCGTGATCGTCATTACGCATAACCAGGCGATTACGCCGATGGCGAACCGTGTGATCGCCATGCGCAGCGGCCGTGTCCATAAAATTATGGTCAACGACAACCCAACGCCTGTGGAAAGGATTGAATGGTAACAATGAGCAAAGCCTTGTTAAAAGATACGTTCCGTTCAATCTGGAGGACGAAGGCGCGTTTTATTTCCATCATTTTGATTGTTGCGCTCGGCATTGGCTTTTTTGCCGGCATTAAGGCTACCGCTCCTGATATGAAGGAGACGGCCAACCGCTATTTTCTCAGCAACAACCTGATGGATTTGCGCGTGCTCTCGACCGTCGGGTTTGAGCAAGCGGATGTGGATGCGATCCGTGAGATTGACGGCGTCCATGCGGTAATGCCCGCTTATTTTGCGGACGGCCTGGTCAAAGTAAACGGCGAGAGCTTGATTGATATGGATGGCTCTGCGTTCAGCGTTCGTGCGCATTCTCTCAGCATGGAAATGCTGGCAGATTGGCAAAACGGAAAAAACGATGCGGAATATATGAACCGGCCCACGCTTATTGAGGGCGAATGGCCGAAAAATGCGAACGAGTGCCTGGTGGACCGCAGCGAGCTATCCACCCCGGATGAGTTCCAAATCGGCAGCACGATCACTATAGAGAGTGATCGGGAGGATCTGAACTCTTCTATGGAGACGACGGAGTTCAAGATCGTCGGCATTGTGGAATCGCCTTACTACATATCCTTTGAGCGTGGCAACAGCCTTGTCGGCAGCGGCAAGGTCGGCGCCTTCATTCTGGTGCCGGATACCGCGTTCAAAACAGATTACTATACGGATTTGTATATTAAGGTCAACGGCACGACAAAGAGCGACTTTGACTCTTACGGCGATGCATATGAGAAGCTGGTGCAGCCTGTTGTGGAGCAAATCGAGGCGATTGGGCAGGATCGCGCCCCGGTTCGTGCAGAGGTGCTCCGCCCTGAGATGACGGCAACGCTGGAGCAGGCGCGCCTTGACTATGCGCAGGCCGAGGTTGATACGAAGCAAAAGATTGAGGATGCTCGTAAGTCATTGGATGAGGCGCTCGAATTCGCGGAGAATGGCGACCAGATTCTCGCTGAAAAGCAGCAGGAGTTTAACGACTCATTGAGCGCCGCGCAGCGGGAGTTTGCTTCCGGAAAGGCGGAGCACAGCGCTGGGTTAAATACCTATTATCAAAGGGTAAATGAGTATAACCTTGCTGTGAGCAAGCTTGCTGAGGCAAAACAAACGGTGGCAAACTCTCAGCGGGAGTATGATAAAAACAAAGAGAAGCTGGATGCGGCTGAAAAGCAGATCAATAGTGCAAAATCGCAGATTTCGAACGGTGAAAATCAAATTAGGCTGCTCAAGCAGATGATTGCTACTGCTGAAACGGTAGCCGGTGATTTAGGCAGCAGCAACAACGCTTCCTATGAAGAACTGATTAAGCGCGCGGAGGAGATCTTTGGCCCGGACAGCACTGTGGTGAAACAGCTCAAGGAGCTCTCCAATATCACGGCAGGCGGTATGGTGCAGGAGGCCGCGCAGGCTTTGAGCAAATATTTGGGCGATTATAAGGATGATTTGGCCAAGGAAGAGGAAAAGCTTGCTAAGGCAAAGGCCGATTTGAAAAAGGGCGAGGCAGATTACGCCACAAATGAAAAAACACTGAAGGCTGCAAAAGCAAAGCTCGACGCCGCTAACGCGGAGATCAATGCCAAACAGGCGCAGCTGGATGCAAGCAAGCGGCAGCTGGATAGTGCACAAAGCGAGCTGCAACAGGCCGGGTTTGCATTGGATGTGGGTGAATTAACCCTTTCCTCCAAGCAGAGCCAGGCGCTCATGGAGATTGAACAGGCCAAGCAGAAGCTGAAAGAGGCAAAGCAGGCGGCGGTGGACGGTGAAGAAACCTACCAGAAGGCCAAGGCGGAAGCGGAAAACGAACTCTCCCGTGCAAAGCTGCGCCTGTCTGCCGGCGAGCAGAAGTTAAACGATTTAAGCAGCGCCAAATGGGTGGTGTCTGACCGCGACGATATCCCGGGCTTCACTGGTTATGGACAAACGGCGGACCGCACCAAAGCGTTTGCCCAGGTATTTCCGATCTTCTTTTTCCTGATCGCGGCGCTCATCTGCCTGACGACGATGACGCGCATGGTTGAAGAGGAGCGCACACAGCTTGGCACGCTTAAGGCGCTCGGCTATGACAATAAGGCGATTGTTTCGAAATATATTATTTATGCGATCCTGGCGAGTCTGATCGGCTCTGTGATCGGCCTGGCGGTCGGCTTCGTGGTGTTGCCGCTGGCGATTTCTGCGGCGTATGGCATTATGTACACGCTACCTACGGTGCATCTCCAGTTTATCCTGAGCTATGCGCTCATTGGCACGGCGATTGCGATCCTTTCCACAGTGGGGGCTACCTTCCTCGCCTGCTATAAGGAGCTGGCCACCTGCCCGGCGCAGCTGATGCGCCCGCGCGCGCCCAAGGCGGGCAAGCGTGTGCTGCTGGAGAAGATCCCGTTTATCTGGAAGCACTTGAACTTCACCTCTAAGGTGACAGTGCGCAATATCTTCCGTAACAAGCGTCGCTTCCTGATGACAGCGTTTGGCGTGGCGGGCTGCACAGCCCTGTTGCTGACGGGCTTCGGACTCAATGATTCCATCAGCGCTATCATCAATAAGCAGTTTAACGATGGCGGTATCGCCATGTATGACGCACAGCTCGTTTTGAAGGATCCGGTGCTGACCGACGGTTCCGCTGAGGCGCCGATCATCACACAGCTCAAGGAAAACGACGGCATCCAGAATGCGATGCTGACCTATATGAAAGTGCTGCACGGGCATTCTGAGCGCTCGGATGAAGAGCTGGAGGTAAACGTGCTTGTGCCGCAGAACAATGCGCAGCTTTCCGATTTTGTAAGGTTGCAAAACCGCCAGTCCGGCGCGCAGCTCACCTTGCCGGATGACGGCGTGCTCATTACGGAGAAGCTTGCAAGCAAGACGGATACCGAGGTGGGTGATGAGCTGATCGTCACGAAATCCGATGGTTCCGAGGTGCGCCTAAAGGTTGCAGGCATTACAGAAAACTATACCTTCCACTATGTTTACATTTCCCAGGCGCTATATGAACAGGCCTTTGGGGAGGAAGCGCAGTTTAACTATGTCATGGCGCAGCTCAAGGATGATATCAAGAATGAGAAGCCGGTGGCAGATGGCCAGGAAAATAACCAAAAAGGTCAGCTTGCGACCGAGCTGATGAAGATGCCGGAGATCAATGCCGTTGTTTATACCACGCAGACGATCGACACCTTCAATAACGTTATCAACGCATTGACCCTTGTGGTTGTGGTGTTTATCATCGCGGCGGCGGCGCTGGCGTTTGTGGTGCTTTATAACCTGTCGAACATCAATATTAACGAACGGGTGCGCGAGCTGGCCACAATTAAAGTGCTTGGCTTCTATGACAAGGAGGTAGACGCCTACATCTACCGTGAGAATGTGTTCTTAACCGTGATTGGCATTGCACTCGGCTTGGTCATGGGAATCTTCCTGCATCGATTTGTGGTGAGTGTTGCGGAGGTGGACGTGGTGATGTTCGGCCGCACGATCAGCTGGCTGAGCTATGTGCTTGGAGCGGCAATGACGGCGCTCTTCGCGGTGATCGTCAACTGGATCATGCATTTCCGCTTAAAGAAGATCAGCATGGTGGAATCGCTCAAGTCCGTTGAATAACAGCTGTAGGTCAAAAGAATATTCACATTGGCGCTTGGCACGCCGCAAGGGGAGGTCTCCTCTTGCGGCGTGCTTTTTTGCTTTGCGGGTTTGTAAGTGGCAAGGAGCTGTGAAAGCATGTGAAAAAAGAGCGTTGTTCGATCAGGTTTAGCTGCCTTTTTTGATGTTTGAATTGACTTTTCTTTTGATTCGTTTTATAATAAACCAGCTAATAATTAACCGATTTATTATAAAACGGTTGATTGTTAAGAAAGGAGGTTGATTGATGCATTCCTATCGGGAAATTGTGGGGAAGCTGATTCAACTCAACGCCCTCAAACGGATTAGCACCCACCGCGCGGCATCTGAAATCGGGTTGTATGACGGGCAGATGCCGCTGCTAGAAACGCTGGAGCGAGATGGTTGCCTCACGCAAAAAGCGCTTGCTGACCGGCTGCATGTATCGCCCGCCAGTGTGGCGGTATCGATCAAACGCATGCAGAAATGCGGTATTGTCGATAAAATGCCTTCGGAGGAGGATTTGCGCTATAATCGGGTGATGCTTACAGACAAGGGACGGGATCTGACCAGGCGCACGAGGGCGCTGTTTGACCGGCTGGATGAGGAGCTCTTTGCCGGATTTACCCTGAATGAGTGTGAGCAGCTCTATGGCTATCTTTGCCGCATGACGCAAAATCTTGCGAAAGAGGATTTGGAGGGCGCCGATATGATCACGCTCATGGCCAAGGAGCAGGAAGAGATGGAGCGACGTAGAAGGGAGGATCAGGGCTTATGATCAAACAATTCGCACCCTGTGTGAAGAAATATTGGTGGGCTGCGCTGCTCAGCCCTTTGACGGTTATCATTGAGGTTTTGCTAGAGGTGCGCATTCCGATGCTGATGTCCCAAATCGTGGATACCGGCATCACCAATCAGGATTTGCAATATGTGGTAAACATGGGCGTTCAGATGGTTGCATTTGCGCTATGTTCTCTCGCGGCGGGTGCGCTTTCCGCATGGTTTGCTTCAATCGCCGGCATGGGGCTCGGCGCGGGGCTGCGGCAGGGCATGTTTGACCGTGTGCAGGATTTCGCGTTTTCCAATGTGGATCGTTTTTCCACCGCCTCCCTGGTCACCAGGCTTACAACCGACGTCAACCGTGTGCAGATGACTTTCATGATGCTCATCCGCGTATGTGTGCGCGCGCCCGTGATGCTCGTGAGCGCAACGGTGCTCGCCTGGCAGCTCAACGGGGAGCTGGTCACGGTTTTCCTCATTGCAATCCCCGTGCTGGGCGGGATGTTGGCGCTGATTGCAACGCGAGCCTTTCCACGTTTTCAGGTAATGTTGGAAAAATTTGATGGTCTTAATGCCCGCGTGCAGGAAACGTTGATGGCGATTCGGGTGGTCAAGGCTTTTGTCCGTTCGAAATTTGAGAAGGAAAAATTTGAAGTTACCAATGATGATTTAAAGCGCGCCAGCATCATGGCGGAAAAAATCCTTGTTTGGAACGGCCCGCTAATGACGCTCGCCATGTATGCCTGTATCGTTGCCATCGTCTGGTTCGGCGGCAAGCTGATCGCTTTCGGCTCAATGGAAACGGGCCAGTTGATGAGCTTTATTAGCTACGTGACGCAGATCTTGATGTCCCTGATGATGATTACAAACACCTTTGTGATGATCGTAATGTCGAAGGCGTCTGCCAACCGTATTTGTGAGGTGCTTCAAGAGATGCCGGATATCAGTGATGCACAGGCTGATCCAGCACTCGCCGTGCCAGATGGCTCAATTGAGATGCGGCATGTGTTCTTCCGTTATAATCAGGAGGCGGAGAAGCCCGTGCTTTCTGATATCAGCCTTTCGATCCGCTCCGGAGAAACCATTGGCGTCATTGGCGGCACAGGCAGCGCAAAATCCACCCTTGTCCAGATGATCCCACGGCTGTATGAGGCGGAAGAGGGAGAGGTGCTCGTGGGCGGGCACAATGTGAAAGATTATACGCTGGATCACCTGCGCGGCGCAGTCGCCATGGTGCTGCAAAAAAATGTGCTCTTCTCCGGTACGATCCGGGAAAACCTGCTTTGGGGCAATCCGGAGGCAACGGATGAGGAGCTGATCGAGGCCTGCAAGGCGGCGCAAGCGCATGAATTTGTGATGGCCTTCCCGGATGGATATGAAACCAATCTCGGTCAGGGCGGCGTGAACGTATCAGGCGGGCAAAAGCAGCGGCTGTGCATTGCGCGCGCCCTGCTGAAGAATCCGAAAATTCTGATTCTGGATGACAGCACCTCCGCAGTGGACACCGCAACGGACAGCAAAATCCGCGAAGCGCTGCGTGCGCATCGAAGCGATACGACAACGATCATCATTGCGCAGCGCGTAACCTCCGTCTGCGAAGCGGATCGGATCATCGTGCTGGACGATGGTAAAATCAACGATATTGGCACGCACAGCGAGCTGCTCGCCCGCAATCAGATTTATCAGGAGGTCTATTATTCTCAGCAGGAAGGGGTGGCGTCCTAATGGCGGTCAATACCAAAGCGGGCGGAGGGCCAGGCGGCCCGATGCGCCACGGATTTCAAAAGCCAAAAAATGCAAAGCATACCCTAGGAAGGGTGCTGCAATACTTAGGCCGGCAGAGATGGGTGCTGTTGTTTGTTTTTTTCTGCGTGATCATCAGTGCGGGCGCAAGTGTGGCGGGCACCTATTTTCTGAAGCCGTTAATCAACGAATATATTCTACCGCTCATTGGCACAAGCCCTTCGGCAGCCGATTTTCTTCCCTTAGCAAAGGCATTGATCGTGCTCGCCTGCATCTATCTCGCCGGCGTTGCCTGCACCTATTTGCAAATGCGGCTGATGATCAGCGTTGCGCAGACGACGCTGACGGATATCCGGCGCGATTTATTCAATCATATGCAAGACTTGCCAATTTCCTTTTTTGATTCGCATACACACGGCGAGCTGATGAGCCGCTATACCAACGATGTGGATACGTTGCGCGAGGCGTTGAGCAACAGCGTTGTGCAGATGCTTTCTTCCGGGATCACGGTGGTGGGCACCTTTGTGATGATGCTGGTGTTGAGCCCAGTGCTTACGCTTCTGATCGTTGCAATGCTCGTGGTGATGCTTCTGGTTATTAAGGTTGTCGGCGGCAGGAGTTCCAGGAACTTTAAGCTCCAGCAAAAAGCGGTCGGCGAGGCCAATGGCTATATCGAAGAGCTGATCGAGGGCCAGCGGGAGGTGAAGGTTTTCTGCCATGAGGCGGCTTCCAAGGCGGGCTTTGCCGAGCGCAACGAAATTTTGCGTAAGGCTGCGACCAATGCGAATACCTATGCGAACGTATTGATGCCCATCATGGGGAATCTTTCCTATGTTAACTATGCTTTGACCGCTTGTGTGGGCGCGGTGATGGTGATCGGCGGCAAGCTTGATCTCGGAACAATCGCGGCGTTTTTGCAGTATACGCGCTCCTTTTCCCAGCCGATTACGCAGATTTCCCAGCTCTTCAACGCTGTACTTGCGGCGCTCGCCGGTGCGGAGCGGATTTTTGAAATCATCGATTTAAAGCCGGAGCAGGATGAGGGGTATGTGACGCTCGTTAATGCGAAGCGAAAGGAAGATGGAGCGTATATGGAGTGTGCAGAGCATACCGGACTCTGGGCCTGGAAGCATCCGCACGAGGATGGCACTGTCACCTATGAACCGCTCACCGGCGATGTTCGTTTTTTTGATGTGACCTTTAGTTATGATGGGCGAAAAACCATATTGAAGGACGTATCCCTTTACGCAAAGCCCGGGCAGAAGATTGCCTTTGTCGGCTCGACGGGCGCCGGAAAAACGACCATTACCAACCTGATCAATCGTTTCTACGAGGTGCCGGATGGTAAAATCCGCTACGACGGCATCAATATCCGGAAGATCAAAAAGGATGATCTGCGCCGCTCTCTCGGCATGGTGTTGCAGGATACCCATTTGTTTACCGGCACGGTTTTTGAGAATATTCGTTATGGCAAGCTTGATGCAACGCGTGAGGAGGTCATCGCGGCGGCAAGGCTGGCGAATGCAGATTCCTTCATCACCCGGCTGCCGCAGGGCTATGACACCGTGCTCACCTCGGATGGCTCTAATCTTTCGCAGGGCCAGAGGCAGCTGCTTGCCATCGCCCGTGCGGCGGTTGCAGATCCGCCTGTGTTGATCCTCGACGAGGCCACTAGCTCTATTGATACCCGCACCGAGGCGCTCATTGAGAAGGGGATGGATCGCCTCATGGAGGGCCGAACGGTGTTTGTCATTGCGCACAGGCTTTCAACCGTGCGCAATGCGGATGCGATCATGGTGCTGGAAAACGGCGAAATCATCGAGCGAGGAAGTCATGATGAGCTGATTTCCCAGAAGGGGAAATATTATCAGCTTTATACCGGGCAGTTTGAGCTGGATTGAAAAAAACGTGCCAATGCGGAGAACCCGCATTGGCACGTTTAATTTTGTTATTTGAGGGAAGAGATTTATTGGAATGCCTTTGCCCATTCAATGGCGCAAAGCTGGCAGGCCTTGTTTTCCTGCGTGCTTTTTCGGTTATGGAATACCGTATCATTCCCGATAAAATACAGCTCCGGCGTTTCAAGCCGGTATAAATTGGCTCCAGTAAACGCCTTTTGCTTGCCTGCTTCCAGATCGACATATACCACTCGCTGCTCATTTACCGCGCCGCTTTCCGGCTCGCCCGCCAAGACGATCCGTTTCCCATCCGGGCTGACTGCGGCTGCGGCAAGCGCCTTGATGCCAGGGGCATCAAAAGCCTGTTCCTTTTGTGTGGCAAGGTTGTATACTATGCCGTTTTTGCCGATGAGGACATCGCCGCTGAGCAGATAATCCGTGCCGAATGCGCCCTCAAATTCTTTAAGTGTAGTTTCCTTCCCATCGCTGTAGCGCATAGCATTGAAGCCTTTCTCCGTTTTACGCAGGAATACAATGCCGTCTTTCGTTGAGCGGGCATAGTAAAAATCCGCGTTTGCAAAGCCGTGCGTCTGCGTATTGCCAGTGCGGAACATGACATCACGCTGTTCTGAGGTTTCCGCATAGTAGCGGCCGGTGAAAAAAAGCAGGCGGCTGCCGGCATGGTCTACCAATGCATCTGTCAGCAGAGTGAAGTCGGAGCGGGAACCGCCGTTTTTTCCGATCGTACGGCTTTTTTGCAGCAAAAAGACCTTTGTTGTTCCGTTGGAGAGGTCGAGCGTGTAGGCTTCTTCATAAATCTTTTCAGGTCGATAAAAATCGTCCTTTTTGGTATCGAGCAGCAAAAGCGCGTCTCCGGAGAATGGATCCGGCATTGTCTTCACTCGGAAGAATACATAATCGTAAATGGCGACTGGTGCATCCGAATTCGCCGTGGTAAACAGGCCGTAGCCATCCACCTTGCCGTCTCGCTGGAGGTAGGCGATCTTCGCAGGGATGCTCTGGTTGCTGAGGGAAACGGTGGCGGTGACTGTGCCGCTCGCCTCAATCTTTGTGAACCCGCCGTTTTTGTATTCATAAAATTCAAAACTTCCGTTTGGATCAGCAGAGTAGAAAATACCGTCAAAATCCGTCGGCAACAGCGGATGATCTGCAAAGGCCTCAGTGGTGCTCAACGCTTGATAGGCTGTAGCAGTGTTGGGATCAGCCTTTGGCTGCTCTTCTCCCTTTTTTTTGCCAAGGCCAAAGCCGAAAACGGCGGCCGATAGCGCAATGGCAGCAGCGAGCAGAACGCAGGTGATAATCAGCGGTTTCTTTTTCAAAACGAACATCCTCCCGATAGCTAAAATCGTTCAGCATACAGCTTATAATATTCCTTATTATAGAAGAAAAGAGACGGATGGGCAAGCTTTATTTGCTGGAAGGATCTCTGCGATCTGATAGAAATCAACCGCCATGCCGGATAGGCAATGGCGGCTGGTGGCCTATTGAGCGTCCCAAACAGGGGACATGTAGCTGAATTTACCGCAGGCGGGGCATTGCAGCAAGCGATTGCCCGCCCGGGCGGGCGCGAGCGCCCGCGCCCATTTGCCGGGCATTGTTACCGCGCCGCAGTTTGGGCAGATAAAATGCGCATTGCGCACAGGACGCATTCTTTTATATAAAACAATGAAAAGTGCGGCGGCGATAGTCAAAATCAAAAGAATCAGAAAAGCACGGAGTAAGATCTGCATGGAACCCCCTCCTTATCACACGGGATGGCGGCAGTTAAAAGCTATTTTGTTCATACTACCGCGCTGATACCGCCGGTGTCAAGATAAGAAAGCGTTTTTGTTATGCAGTACAGTAAGCAACCAAGCAAATTGGATTGCTGCTCAGCCAGCGCAACCATTTTTCAGCCGGTTTTGTTTATTTACAAAATTTGTGGTTGCCGATTGTTTTGACGACCGGTCGGCTGAGCATCCATTTGTTTGTTGTTTTTTTGGGGTTATAATAGTAAATGGCGCCGCCGCTTGGATCCCAGCCATTGATGCAATCCTGCGCCGCCTTACGTGCGGAGTCAGCAATTGGCTTGCTCCAGTTGCTGTCGTTCAGGGCTGTGAAGGCGCCAGGCTGGTAGATTACTCCTGCAATCGTATCCGGGAAAGAGGCATGCTGCACGCGGTTGAGAATGACCGCGCCTACGGCGACCTGCCCCGTATAGCTTTCGCCGCGTGCCTCCGCTGAGATCATACGCGCGAGGAGGTTGATATCACTCTGGCTATATTTTCCCGTGCTTCCGGAGGAACCGCCGCTATTGGTAATGCCGAGATATAACAAAGTTTTCGGCCCGGCAATGCCATCGACTGTGATGCCGCAATTTTTTTGGAATTTTTTTACCGCGCTCTGTGTGCCAGTGCCATAGATGCCATCTACCTTGCCGGTGTAGTACCCGAGGCTTTTCAGCTTTGTCTGCACCTGCCTTACCTCATTCCCGCGCGAGCCCAGTTTTGAGAGCACCTGCACGGATTCGTTCTTTTCTTCCCGTGTCACCGAGTAGCTGGGTGCAACAGCTGCAACAATGATGAGAATGTTCAACAGGAGAATCATTGTGACCTCCCATACCTTTTTGAGCCGCCGAATTGTCTGTTCGTTAGGCATATTTATGACCATTCCTTTCTTGCGCCAGGCCGTGGGATTGAGCGGCTTTGGCGCAGCCAAAATTTCAAGTGGCGCCTATGCTTGAACAGCATAAAACGCAGGTTAAAAAAGAGCGCCCTTTTCAGTTGGGAATCTTCCTTCTCAGATCGCGTGAATCGTTATTACAATTTCCAGCGGCTTCAAAATTATCCCCATCGAATTCCAGCTGGAAAATTCATACATGCCGTGGTTTCGAGAGATGCTTAAGATGCAACGCGCGGAGGGGTGTAAAGAGAGGGAGAAAAAGGAGGAAAAAGATATTGAC